>Ga0272441_10001891_pt1 | contig 43789 bp, 57 predicted proteins | sample SSMProp6N_FD_193582 | JGI IMG/M metagenome (GOLD analysis project Ga0272441, IMG submission 193582) | Marine sediment archaeal communities from Little Sippewissett salt marsh, Falmouth, MA, United States - SSM-Prop-6N | ecosystem: Environmental > Aquatic > Marine > Wetlands > Sediment ...
AGCGAGATCCCGGTCATGAAGGCGTACATCACCAACGAGCACAACATCACGAGGGCTGACATTGCCGCCCTCAACGACCCCTCTGCGGCAGACATTGCCGACGCCGTCCTGCGCGAGGTGGTCGCCGACCACGCGGGAGTTGCAGGAAGCCTCGCGGAGCTCGTGGAGTTCATCCATGACATCGAGGGCGGTCGGTGGGATATCGACACGGGCACCGACCAGGCTGTGTTCTACAAGGCGGACAACGTCACCGAGGTGGCGCGGTTCGACCTCAAGGACTTGGCCGGCAACCCGACGTCGAGTCCGAGCTCGGTCACGGAGCGGGAGCGTGCCTGATGATCATTCTCAAAGGACTGACCCGCCTCATCACCCGAGGTCTTGGCGCCATCGCGACGCCGGCGGAGACCGAGATCCTCAAGGGGAGGTCGTGGCTCGACTTGGACCTGCAGGGCGGGTCTTTGATTCGTACCTCCTTGGAATCCCCGTCGGAGTTGTCTCTCTCTTTGGAGGGGGTTTCGACGGTGACGACGAGCCTGGAGGGCGAGAGCATCCTCGACCTGGGCGACGATGGCGGTAGCACGATCAAGGTGGAGAGCACATGAGTACCCCAGTTCACAAGGTAGGCGAGGAAGGCAAGGTCATCGACCTCGACTGCGGGACCGACATCTCGGCGTCGACCTCGAGGACCATGCGGGTGACCAAGCCGGATGGATCCCAGGTCAACTGGACCGCCGTCGTCCATCCGTCGGACAATAACAAAATCCGGTATACTGTGCAGAGCGGTGACTGGGATCTGCCTGGCGATTGGTACGTCTTCGCCCAGGTGGTGCTGCCCGGGTACCCGGTGCTGAAGGGGACCACGTACAAGTTCCGGCTGCTGTCGGAATTCGAGGAGAGTTGAGATGGATGAGAAAAAACTATACGACGTCGCCATGAGACGTGCGCTCAACCTCGAGACCGCCATGGAGCCCGAGCCAATGGGACCAGACTGGGGCCCGGCGCAGGACGAGCAGTACCTCGCACAGCTGCAGGAGATGGAGAGCGGGTATCCCCAGGCAGCCGTGGAGCGATACGAAGAACAGTACATGCAGCCCGAGAGTGTCGAGGGTGTGATCAGGCCACAGCGAGCCGACGTGTTCGGCAACATCCTCATGCCTGACCCTGCTCTTCATGAGTCCATGGGCAAGTTTGTCAACCTGCGCGACCCCGATGAGGTCGTGCGGATGGTTGACATGATGGAGCAGGACCAGGCTCGGCAGGACATGCAGTCCGAGAAGATTTACCGAGCTCGCCAGCTCGGTCAGCAACAGAACATGCTCAACGCTGACATGATCCGGAAGGCTGCGCTCGCCGCCATGGGGGAGGAGCCCGAGATAGATCTGGAGAATGCGATGGCGGTATTCCCCAGCGGCATGACCGTCTCGATTGCCGACCCCGACGAGGTCATGATGTTCGTGGACTCGATGTGGAATCAGGCAGACATTCAGGCGGCGGAGGCTCTCGCGCAACCGCAGCAGCAGCAGCAGCAGCAAGCTCCGGCCCCGGCCCCGGCAGCACCCACTCAGCAGGCACAGCCTACTCCGCCGCCGGGGCCACCGGTGGCGTACCGGCTCTAGTCGGTGAGACGTAGTCGCCACTGGTCTCGATACCAGTGGCTGAACTGGGTACAGCTCATTTGCCGCATGTCGTAGTCGAGATGATCGCAGGTGGCCTCGTTGGCCCCGGCGTACCCCTTGGTCAGGTCGACCGTGCATTCGTCGATGCACTCGGCGGGCGAGCCGGCGCCCTCAACCTGACACGACACCAGCTTGTAGCAGATGGTCTCGCAGTGGTTCTCGCATGGAGTAGCGCCACACGACCAAAGGAGAACTACGGCAATCACTACTGTTGGCTTCATCGCTCCTCCAACTCGTCCGGGGTGTAGAGCCCCGAGGTAATGTCCGGGTAGACGACCCGAGCGAGCTGAGTCCCAGCTCGCCACAGGCACATCATCCCCGGTCGTTTCTTCCAGTTGTCGTTGCCGAGCAGGCCTGCCCGCTTGGCGTCCTCGAGCGTGAACGTCATGGTGACGGGCTCCGGCTCGTCGCGCCGCTTGGTCTCCCACGTCGCGCGGTCGTCCGCCTGCTCCTTGATTCGGAAGTACTCGCACGCTGGGTGGCGCTTCACCAGGCCGATGAGAAGCTGCGCACTCGGGCTGGCCTTCCCTTTCACGAAATGGAATCCGCGGAGAGATGACACTGCATCCATGCCGAAGGTGCGTCCGGTCATAACGATGGCGAGGATCGCCTCAGGGTTGGGGAAGTCACCAAACATCCTGGACCGGTGCATGCTCTTCGCCAGACCCCACGCCTGACCCATGTCGGCCGGCTCGAGGGCGCGGTCGTAGTCCGGGTTGCGCTTGACCATGGCGGTTTGTGCTGGGGGAATGACGACGTCGGGCTCGACCACCTCGGGCGCCGTCGGTGGCTCGGGGTCTGGCCCCTGTACCCCCGGAGTCGCACCGGATTCAGGACCATCCACACTCACTGCAGGTTGTGCGGACTGAGTGGTCTCACCACCATTCGGGCCAGGGTCATCCGCCTGTGCTGACTCCTCCGCCGGGTGCGGCGGCTCCTCTTCCTCCCCGGGCATGCTGTCGAGGTCGAGCTCGGGCTGGCCCTCTTTGTGCTGCGGGTTCATCGGGGCGAAGAGCTGCTTCGCGTCGATGGGCGCATCGATCATCAGCTTGGTGAGACCGTGCCACTTGTTCAATTCGTCCCGGTTTTCGAGGATGGCCTCGCCGAGCGTCTTGCCGTCGCCGCCTGGCTGCTTGCGGGAGATGCGGTGAGCGTTGGCGATCACGCCGTCGAGGTCGCCGTACTCGTTCAGCCAGCCCGCCGCAATCTTGGTGCCCGCACCCTTGATGCCGGGGATGTTGTCCGACTTGTCTCCGATGATGGCGAGCAGATCTGCGACCAGCTCTGGATGAACTCCAAACTTCTCGAGGACCTCGTCCTGCCCGTACTTCTGCTGCGTCATCGGCGAGAAGATTTTTGTGTTGGGAGACACGAGCTGCATCAGGTCCTTGTCTCCGCTGAAGACGATCACCTCGATGCCCTGGTTTTCGGTGTGCTCGACCAGCGTGGCAATGATGTCGTCCGCCTCGTACCCTTCCGCCCGAAAGATGTGGTAGCCCAGCTCGCGGATCCGGTCGATGGTCTGGCGCATCTGCTCCTTCATCACCGTCGATGCCTTCTCCCGGTTCGCCTTGTACTCCTTCATGATGGATTGACGCTGGTACGGTGGCCAATCGAGGCACACCCCGACGTGGTCGAAGTTGGAGGCGTGGTTCTCGATGAACCGCACAGTCTTGCGGTACGCCGAGCCGACCTCGTCCTGTTCGCTCGCGTGCCAGTGGATGCGGAAGATGTTGGAGAGGTCCACCAGGCAGGTGTGCTTCTCCTCTGCGGGTTTGTGCTCGGACACGGAGACTACCTCCTCGACGGTACCGAATTCGATCGCCGCCTGAACGCTGGCGAGGTGACCTGCTTTCTTGAAGCCGTCGGCCTCGACCTTGTGAATGGTAACTTGCCCGCCGTCGGCGAGCTCGACTGTGACATCCCAAAGCATCGTCGCTCCTCTCTGGGTTGTATCATGCGGGGCTGACTCCACCGCCACACTATGTGGCACTGCCAGCAGCTCTCGACCCACCCCGGGGGGATAACAGTCAAAGTTGACCCCGGCCCGCACCTCATGTTATACAATGTTGCATTATGTCGAAGCAAGCAGAATTGAGCCCGCTCGGCAAGTACTTGCAACGTCGCGATTGGACGCAGCAATTATTCGCCGACATCTTGAATACCACATCCGGCCTAGGCTCCTGCACGCAGCCACAGGTGTCCAGATGGGCGCGGGGGAAAACAATCCCGCTGCTCGCTATGCAACGTTGTATAATGGTGGCGACCGATGGTGCCGTGACCCCGCTCGCCTGGAGGCGCTATGCATCGAAAAGGCGTTGAGCATCAGTTCCGCTCGAGCACGACCATTCGCTCAGATCGCAACCAGCACGTCGACTGCGTCCCGGCTGCATTCTGGTGGTGGTCCATCGCGTGCGCTCTCGGCGAGGAAGACCTCGAGGGCACCAACTGGTACGAGTGTCCGATGCGTGGATGGGTCGCCTGATGCCTACCTGTCGCAAGTGCAACGCCGAGATCTTTTGGGCGCTCACGAAGAATGACGTGCTCATGCCGATCGATGTGGAGCCTGACCCAGACGGCAACATCGAAATCGAAACCAACGAGCTCGATGGCAGTAACCGCGCAATGGTCGTGGACCCGAAGCAGGCAAACTTGTTTGGCAAGCCGAGGTATGTTTCGCACTTCGTCACTTGTCCCCACGCCAAGGAGTTCAGAAAGAAATGAGTCCGCACTACCGTGGCGACGACATGTCGCATTTGCAGTACTGGGGTACGCCTCACGAGCTGTTCGATACGCTGCACAAACGGTGGACGTTCGACCTCGACGTCTGCGCCCAGCCGTGGTCGGCGAAGTGCTCGAACTACTTCACCGAGGATGAGGACGGGCTCCTGCAGTCGTGGGCCGGGCGCAAGGTTTGGTGCAACCCGCCGTACGCCGAGCCGCTCGCCTGGCTGGAGCGCGGCTGGCTGCACGCCCTCGAGCATGCCACGGAGGCGACGTACCTCCTGCCCAACTCGACGGACACGAAGTGGTTTCAGGACATGTGCTTTCGTGGAGACATCTACTTCGTGCGCGGTCGGCTGAAATTTGAGCCGCCCCCAGATTACGAGCCGCCAGATCCCACGAAGAAGATTCCCGGAGCGCCGTTTGGCGTCGTCGTCGTGCGGTTCACGCCGGAACTCGCGCACGGTCACGTCGAGCCAGGATGTTGGTTGATGGATCGCGCCGGCAAGGCTATATCTCACCGGCGTGGAGTGCAGGGGCATTTGTTCTAGGCCTTCGGCGGGTCGCCCTCGGCGCGACTTTCCCTCCCCCCGGTTTGGTTGGCGGGGGCGGCCCGTCGGAGTTTTGGAGGGGACATGCAGCTCGAGCTTGGCAAGGTCAGATGGGTGGTCTATGAACCCGTGAAAGCGGCGACTGGTCACATTTCTCCGCCGCGCAACCACGTTGCTGACGTCATCGACGGCAGCGTCATCACCCGGTGCGGTCAGGTTTTTGAGGAGGGGCGAGCTCGCCTCGGGCGCCGGTCGGGGTACGACTGCAAGCACTGCCTGCAGCTGCTTCGCCGCGACCTCGAGGAACAGCTCGATGGGTAAGCTGAGTCGCGAGAAGGGGAAGCGTTTCGAGCGGTGGGTGGCCAACGAGTTTCGCGACATCATGCCTGGCGTTGAGGTGCGGCGCGGCCTGCAGTCGCGTAACGGTGGAGAGGTCCCCGACGTCGAGGTCCCGTGCTTCTGGGTCGAGTGTAAGCACGGGAAGAAGCCCAACATCAGGGCCGCCCTCGAGCAGGCACAGCGCGACTCCGAGGGCACGTCAAAGTTCCCCACGGCGATCATCAAAGACCATGGCCAGCGCATGCCTCCGATGGTGGTGATGCGGATGGACGACTGGCTGGCAATCATCGAGGAGTGGTACCAATGGCGAGGCGAGAAGTCGGGAAGCACAGCATCTTCACCTCTTGGTTTCATCCAAGGACCAACCCAGCCCACAGCGAAGGATACGACCGGGTCTACGGAGTAAAAGAAGAGATCTGCTGTCAGGGGAAAAACCTTTTTCTAACACCCGATGGCGAGCAGTACCGCTGCAACGAGTGCGACCAGCTCTGGCCGCTCGACTGCGACCAGGCTCAGGAGTACGACGCGGAGCACACGGTGCCGACGCGCAACCTGATCGGCGGCACGCCATTCAAAGACCAAGAACGCCGGAAGCGAGAGGGCCATGACCGAACCTTCAAAAAACGAACCTGAGGTTTCCTACTGCGAACTCGGCGCTGTGCCGAAGATGATGTGGCAGTGCCCGACGTGCCTCAAGGTCAAAGAGACGTTCAGCATGGATCTGATCAACCCCATCGGGCAGGGCGGCGAACTGGAGTGGAAGTGCGAGTGTGGTCACGAGGGAGTGCTTGCCCGTCGTCGCATGGCTACCAACACACAGAGCCGAGCCGAACGCCGGCGGTTGTCACGTCTGGCGTTGAAGCAGAAGAAGGTGAAGAGGTAGAATGCTTCCATGAAAGAGAAGGACCAGCGAGCTCCGCGGAAGTGTCGGTACTGCGGCGAGGTGGGTCACTACATCCAGACGTGCCCGAAACGGAAGGCCGACATTGAGGCCGAGCCGCCGCCGATGTCTCTGGAGCAGCACGGGATGGAGTTCCAGCAGAAGAACCCGCGCAAGCCGAAGCACACCCCCATGGAACTGCAGCGCGAGGTGATGACGCCTGACCTGCCGAAGCTGTCGAACCGCTACTTCCTCTTCTGCGAGAACCTGCTCAGGGGCATGAAGCAGGGCGAGGCGTACCTGGCGGCGGGGTTTGACTGCAAGGATACCTCGGCGCCGACCAACGCGTCGAAGGCCTTGAAGCGGGAGGACGTCCGCGTCTACCTTTCGCTGCGCCGGAAGCAGATCATGGAGGAGTGCGAGTGCACCCTCGAGTGGTGGGTGAAGCGCAACATGGCTATCATCCAGGAGGCCCACGACCTGAAGGAGACCCCGGCCTCGCGGTCGGCGGCCATGGAACGCATCGGTCGGTACCTCGGCGCCTACCAGAAGGACCGGACCAACGAGGCCGACAAGCGGTCGACGGACGAGCTACTCGCCGACCTGCCGGGGGCCCTGAGGGTTCTGAATGGCGGGAGGCTGACCGAGAAGGACCGGGAGCTGATCAGCGACGTGAAGAAGAAGCTGGGATAGGCTACAAGCTACCCATCGTAGGTGCCGTTCAGGGCTGCGACCTTCTCGTCCCATTCGATGTGGTCGTAGAACTTCGCCGTGGTGTGGATCGAGCTGTGGCCGAGCACCTCCTGCACCATGTGGAGGTCCCCGGTGGCCCGTCGCAGGTTGGTCCCCAGGGTGTGCCTGGCTCCGTGGATCGACAGGTGGGGGAGGCCGGAGGCGGCGACCATGCGGTTCCACGCCTTCTGGAGCCCCTTCCTGGTCATCGGCCCGCGCTGCCCCTCGAAAAGAGCCTCCTCTGGGGCAATGGAGCTCCTCTGCGCCATGTGCTGTAGGACGACCGTGGAGAGGTGGTTTGACATGGGGAGGATATCCCACGAGGGCTTGCCCCGTTTGGAGCGGTAGACGCGGACTGAGCCCCTGGAGAAGTCGAAATCTCCGAGGCGGAGCCTACCCAGCTCGTTGACCCGGAGCCCCAGCTCCAGGGCTACCTCGACCAGGAGACAGGCTACGACGTCCGCCTTGCGCCCCTGGGCCGCTCGAGCCCGTGCCGCCTTCCGGAGCGTGGCTACCTCGTCGGGGTTGTAGTACTGGCTACGCTGCATGGCTACCTCACAGGTTGCAGACCCGGCAGCTGACCTTCCGCTGCCGAGCCTTGGGGGTGTATCCGGCCTCGAATTTGGCCCGCAGGTCGCGGAGGGCGGCCGGCTGGGTGTCTCGGGACGGGCTACGGAACGTGTGGCCGATCTGCTCCTCCCAGGCTTCTCCCTGGGCGTAGGCTTCCGGGTGGTGCTTCCAGAGGAGCCACCACTCGTGTAGGGTCTGGAAGAAGCACACGGCGCAGTCAGTGCGGGTGGGAATGGCTACTCCGGCCTGCTCGCAGCACCGGAGCACCTCGGCCAGACCCCAGCCCCACTCACGCAGGGGGTACTGGATCTCCTTGGCGCCCTCGTAGGTGCCGCCGACCCGGCCGGGCTCGTCGGCGCGGAGCCCCACACACAGAGTCTCGTCGGGGTGCTGCCGGAGGTACTCGGCGCAGGGCTCGACCTTGATCATGCGGGTGCACCACCGCATGCGCCACGAGGGCAGGCACTGCTGCTCGTCGATCAGCTCGGCGAGGGTCGGCGCGGGGACTGCCTCGACCTGGCGACCGACGATCTGCTCGACGTGGCGGATGTGGCGCATGAGGTCGGGTAACTCGTTGCCGGTGGGGGTCCAGATCATGCGGAAGTCCTCGCCGAGCTTGGCGAGCTGCAGCACCATGGCGGTCGAGTCCTTGCCGCCGGAGAAGGCTACGAGCATGCCATCACCTCTGCGATGAGCCAGCCGACTACTTCCGCTTGCTGCGGACAAACCGCGTTCCCGAGCGCCATGAGGACTTGCTTTCGGTCGAGATTGCACTGTCGAACCACGGCAGGGGGAACCCCATCATCCACGTCACGAAGCGTGGGTTGAGGGACCGTGTCGTCTGCCCAAGCGACCTCGGCAGGGATCGACCACCCTTTGTGCCCTTCCCCGGACTGCCCTTGTAGTCCCTGGTCGACGGCGTCGGCAGGCGGTCGCCGTGCTTCTCGTTGATCGTCCTGCGGTGCACCACCACGTCGGTCAGGCTCACGCCCGGCTTTGCCTTGGAGCCCTTTTTCTGTCTCGACCCGCTCGACTTGGCGTCGCCGACCGTCGGCGTCGGCAGGAGCCCCTGCTTCGCCATCGACTCCAGAGACGGGCGCACCGGGCCGACCCGACCCGCGCCGCCGCCCTGATTGTTTCCGTAGCTGCTCGCCGCGGGCGTGGGCAACAATGAAAATTCGCCGTCGGAGGTGAGGAGCGCCGACATCCGCTGCTGACAGCGGAACCGGTAGCGTCTCATAGCCGAGCTGTTCCAGTGCGGCCGAGACAGCGTCGACCCACCGGCGGGCTCCGCTGGCGACGTTTTCGACGACGACCCACTCGGGGCGGAGCGCGGCAACGATCCGTTCAAACTCATACCAAAGCCCCGAGCGACTGCCAGCAAGGCCTGCGCCGCTGCCTGCGCCGGAGATGTCCTGGCAGGGGAATCCGCCGCAGATGAGGTCGACGGGGGAGAGGCTACAGGATCGGACGTCTTCATGTTGCACTGCCTCCGGCCAATGCTGCTTCAGCACCGACCTGCAGAATGGGTTGATTTCGACCTGCCACACTACCTCCGGGTCGTGGCCGGCGTCTCGGAGGGCTGTCTCCAGGCCAAGCTCGATCCCCCCGATGCCACTGAACAGGCTACCGATCCGCATTGCACACCTCTCGGAGGGAGCGGACGATGTCGGGCACGTCCTCGTCAGCGCCGACGTTCTCCTCCCAGAGGACCAGCGACTCACGACAGATGGCGAGCAGGCGGTCACGGTCTGCGGTCACGTTCTCCAGCTCCTGCTGCTGGGCGTCGATGATGCCCGCCTGCTCTCCAAGCTCTCGGTCGAGTTTCAGGATCGCTTCCTTCATCGCTGCGAATGACATGGCTACCACGCCTTCCCGGTCACCTGGTGGTGACCACCGGGGTTCAGGTACCCGCGCTGACCGTCGTCGTCGCGGGACCAGTGAATGAACACCTGCGACCGGTCGCGACCATTGGCTCCACGGCTGGCCAGCTGCGCCTCGACCATGGCCACCGACGCCTCGTCGCCGGTCCAGATGATGTCCCGACCGCCGTCCCAGTACTCCTCGGTCACGGTGTAGGTCATCGCCATCACCACACCTCCGGCAGTTCGCCGCACTCGACGTACGGTTTGCGCTTCAGGACGTTGCGACCCGTGAAGGCGTCGCGGAAGAGCTGCCCACAGTCGGGGCATCGGGTGCGCTTGCTTCGCCGGATCCCGCAACGGCACCGGACTCGGGGTCCGTGGCGCCACGTCCGCCACGCTCGCTTCAGGCGGTTCCACATGGTCACTCAACCTCCTCAAGTGCCTTCTCCTGCACTCGTTTGTACTCGTCGGCGATCCACGGCAGGCAGTACAGATCGTTGCGGTCCACGCCTTTGTCAGCAAACCACTGCTGCACCTTGTCGTTGGCGCGTTTGAGCTGCTCCTCCGTGTACCCGTCGGTGTTGTCGTCGCTGAATGGTCTCATGAGTGACATTGGCTACTCCTGTACGATGATCGGTGGATTGGCCAGCTCTTCGACCCACTGGCGAACCGGAATGTTGAGCATCTCCTCGACGGCGACCGCCACCTCCAGGGACGGACGGCGCTCACCGCAGAGCACCTTGCGAAAGTTGCCGACATCGACGCCGAGGGCACGAGCGACGTCGCTGTGGTACAGGCTGTTGTCGTTGCAGTACTCCAGCACCCGCGCAGCGGCGAGCGTGGTCGGTTGAATTGGGGACGGCTTGCGTCCGCTTCCTCTGGCTCCCATGGCTACTTGTCCTCCTTGTTGATGTCGATCCACTTGCCGACGGTGTGCCAGCAGGCGGAGTCAAATTCGTTGCTCACGTCGAACGGCAGATCTCCGGACGGCACGTCGAAGTAGCGGTCGCTGATGACGTGCCAGAAAGCCTCCATGGCGGCGTCGACCGCCTCGCGGCGGCGCAGCGTTTCCGCCTCGTCCTTCGCCATGCTGTAGCACTGCCGACAGTAAGACGCGCCGGCATCCTCGACGTAGCGCAGCCCCTTGAGGTGGCCGCACCCGCTGCACTCACCGACGTCGGTGGCGCAGCCCCACTCGCAGACGTTGCCGGTGGTGATCTCGCCGTCGCACATGCTGCAGGTGTTGCGGTCGGTGACGGAGAGGCGGGCGCCGCAGCTACAGTGGAGCGGCTCCTTGCCGGTGACGCAGTTGCAGTCGGCGTCGTGGCCCGGCCACTCCGGGTCGTGGACCTTGTCGACGTGCACGGCGTAGCCGAGCATCTCGTCGTAGTCGTCGTAGTCAATGAGGCCGCAGTTGCAGTCGGCGCACGAGTGGCCGGAGCAGTTCTCGTGGTGCAGCGGCAGCAGCTGGCCTGGGGTGAACTCGTCGGTGCGGGACTGCGTTGCGAAACCGTTGGGCTCCACCACGGTGTCGTCGGGTACGACATGCGTCACGGTCTCGGCCTCAGGGAACACGAGGTCGCCGTCGTCGTAGTGCGGGTCGACCATGGGGGAGAGGTGGTCCATCACCTTCTCGATGATGTGGTCAGCGTGCTCCTGTGAGAGGTTACCCTCGTGGCGGGCACAGGCTACATCGACAGCGTGGTCGATGATGTCGGTCAGCTGGTTGGCGGTGCGAGTGCGCAGGTCCTCCCACTTGAGAATCTGGCGACAAATCTTCTCGCACATGGCGCGGTCGGAGATCTCGTATTGGTCCTGGAGATCGCTGCGCAGGTTCTTGAGGAGTAGCTCGGCGGAAGTGATTGACGCGGAATTGATCGACATGTTTGCTCCTGTCGAAAGGGTGATTGCTTCGTGTACTAGTACATACACTACTTGACGTCCGATTGGCTACAAAAAACGACCAGTGGCTACCAGCTACTGGCTACCAGCTACTCCACCAGCTACCAGCTACGGGGTACCAGCTACCAGCTACCACCAGCTACTGCCATAGGCTACCAGCTACTCGAGGCAGTGTAGTGCTCGAGGCCTACATCGCATTGCACTACATGAGCTCGCACTGCACTGCACTGCACTACATGTATGGCAACATATGGCGAGCTCGCCGCCATACATGTAACCCCTCGAGAAGACTGGCGAAAACCAGGCGCCGGCGGAGCTCGGCGTTATTGTTGGTCTTTTCGGGCACAACGACATCAAAAGCAGACATCGGCCCTATATAATGGAGGGCTCTTTTTTCTGTCAAACGCGCAACAAAAAGTAACCAGGACCGGTGCTATGTGATAAGGTCAAACAGACATCAAAACCCTAGGAGCAATCATGACCATCCGTTGCCTTTTCATTGAATCGACTGAGACCGACAAGCTGTATGAGGTGACCCGCCCCGATGGAACCTACATCGGTGTTTTCACCTCGACCGAAATCCGCGAACGACTCACCTCCCGAGACCCCGACAGTGACCCGGAGTCGTTCTGATGCGGCGCCCTGACTGCAGCACCAAAGCACGACCCTTGGTGTGGATTTACGCACCTAGGTGTCGCGGTATTTTTGACGGCGACAACCGAGCGGAGGGGTTTGAGGAGTATGCGCTAATCAATTGCCCCGATGGTAGTTCCGAGACCGGATCTACTCGCGTTGGTGTCATTGATTGGCTGTGCTCTCGTTTCGAGAAATGCGTCTCGGGCCATTGGATGCAGTGCTACGCCGAGCAAGGCAAGGCAGACGCAATGCAGCGTTGGCCAGGCAATTGGAGCGCGTGGGGTGAGGTGAGACCGCGACGCGGCACCACCTATGACGCATGGAATCGCCCCGCCGATGGTCGGTTCTCGCTCTCCCTGTGGTCGTCTCACCTCTACTGCGGTGACGTCGACTCTTTTCAAACCAACAAACGACGCAAGGGGCATAGCCCCTTGGAGGTGAGTTACAATGGGTAGCTGTCCCCTGAGACCCGAACCCCCGAAGCTTGCATGCTACGCAACCGGCCCGGCTTTCGAGGTGAAGCCCGGCAAGGTGCAACCGATCCCCTTGCCACCTCGGAAGGAATCCAAGGCTGCTATCCTTTACAAGGTAGGCGGTCTTTCCGCTCCGAGTAAGATGCCCGGTTATGGTTACTCGTTGCCGTGCGACGCATGCGTCATTGGTAGCTTGCTCGCCAAGAAGCCCGGCAGTGTGTGCGAAGGGTGCTATGCCAATCGCGGCAACTACCGTTTCCCCAATGTGCAAGCGTGCTTGTTTGACCGCCTCGCATGCGTCGCACAACCGGAATGGGCGAGCAACATGGTCGCAGCGATCAATGCGGTCTATCCCGATGACAGTGAGTCGCACTACTTCCGTTGGCACGACTCTGGAGACTTGCAATCGGCGCAACACCTCGCGTCGATTGTCGAGGTGTGCAAGCGTACGCCGCACGTCAAGCATTGGCTGCCGACGAAAGAGCGGGGATTCCTTGCGCGCTACTTGCGCGAGTCTCGCGAGTCGTTCCCGAGTAACTTGTGTGTCCGTTACTCGTCTCACTACATCAATCAATCGGCGCCGGGTTGGCTTACTGTCGACAAGCGGACTCGTTGGGATGGTCATTACTCGTGGGTTTACGATCCCACAACCATCAATCCGCTCTGTCTCGAAGATGTAGAGTCAGGAGCATGGGGACACCTCTGTCAGCCCACGTTTGACGGGAAGCATGGAACGGGATGCGACACGTACGGGTGCCGCGAATGCTGGAACAAGGAAACCCGCGTGGTCGTCTACAAGCGCCACGCCTAGCAAAGGAAACCATCATGGCAAGCATGCAAACCACCATTCTCCGAAACATTCTCAAGCATGCCGTCGGGCGTGCAATGTTCTGTCCGTTCTGTGAGGTGTGCCTTGACTGTCGCAAGGCTGTCCTTTGCGATTTGCCGGGCAAGAGTCTCATCATGTGCGCCAAGTGTTGGGACCGGGACGGTCAACCGGCAGTCGACGCACTGCCCGCCGAGTCTCGCGACAAAGTCGAGGTGACCGACGGCCGCGTGCTCTGGAGTCGCAAGCGGAAGGTAGGTGCGTGATGAGAACCGACAACCGTTTCCGCTCTGTCATGTTTCACGTTGGCCACGTAGGCGACTTGGCCTACTTCGATTCCTTCCATGGACTCATTCCATGCAAGGTGATCGAGGTAGACACACCTCCGAGTCTCACGCATGACCTAGGGACTCGCGTCACTGTCAAGGTGACTGCCGACCGTTCCCCGGTCTACAAACGTGGCGAGACCATCATCACCGATTGCGCGACGCGTGTCGTTCCCCGTTGCCGCATCTACACTCGTGGCGGCGTCAAGCGTATCTCGGGAGGGTATGGTTGGAGCATTTATCCGGAGTCGACTCCGGCTGCACCGCGACCATGCCCACGATGTGGCGAGACTCGGTTGCTTCTCGTGTCTGACCTTTGTCACGATTGCTCGGAGGTGACGCTATGACACCGAAGCAAGTCAAGGCGACGATTGAGGTGAGTGAAGCTGCGGCCGCTTTCCGTTTCTGGGCTTCACAGCCCGGGCGCTTGACCCGAGATGAGCGCGAGCAAAAACGCGAAGCTGAGAGACGATTGGAGCGCGCATACAGGGCCCTTTGCCGCGCGTGCCCGTAGCATCACCTCGACAACGAGAGAACAGGAGCCCCGGTAACCCCGGGGCTCTTTTTTTGGCACGGGGCTCCCCTGGCGACAGCGCCTGGTGCTCCATTTTGGTGCACGACACGACGCGTCGAGACTGCACCATTTTGGGGCGAGCTTTCCAGGGTGCACCACCTCGAGGCACCCACCACGAGCTCTGCACCATAATTGCGCAGCACACAGGCATCGCCAGGGCTTGGTACTGCCGTTCTATGGCACCCTGCTGTGCTTACTTCTCATGTAGGCGCGTGCTTACCTACCATCCTAAGACGAGAGAATCCAACGAAGTCCACAGGGTGGGTGATATGACCCATTATTCTGTCAAGCATTTTCTTTCGCTCTCATTCCGAGGGGTTGGAGGTGGTTTCGGGGGCTCGAAACTGAGACTTGTGGCATTAATCAGACGTCGGAGGTGTCAGGTTCCAGAGGCTTTGGGGTGCCTGTGATAAGGGAACGCGCGGGCCCCAATCGGGGCTCCCGTGGCCCTTGGGGGGTGAATCTGGGGACACTTCCGATGTTCTGCCCCCAGTCTAGCCCCTGAGGTGTCTCATGGGCCCCTGTCGGGGCTCTGCGGAGACCACCGGCGAGCAAAAAACCCCCCTGGCCGCTCTGGTCCCGGCTTATCTCCCCTCGGCGCATTCTGAGGGCTCTAGACACCCGGGAGACTGGTACCGCTGGTCGCAGCTGTCCGGGCTCGAGGAGGTGCTCCAGAGGGGGCGCGAGAGTTTCACGTGAAGCATTAGACGGGGCGGGCAGTTGGTGGTATGGCACCGACCTGGGCTCAGAAGTACCGGTCTCAGACGCGATGGAGGAGACGATGGCAGTAGGAACCTCGAAGCCCGTGTTTAGTCTTCGACGTGGTGAGCTGGCGGCGTACTTCCCGGACGCGAGGTCTGCGGATTTCGATTGGAAGGCGCATCCCCGGTTCGTGTGCGACCGCTGCAGTGGCGTCACCGTGGTGGACCGCGACGAGACGATGATTGCTGAGGGGTGCCTGTTCTGTGATGCCCCGCGGCCCGGTGAGGCTCAGTGGGGACCAGGGTTGCTCGAGCAGATGGTAGAGCTCGGGAGTTTGCGTCAGAGGGTGATGTGGCTCGAGGAGGCGTTGCGGGATGCGCGGAAATACGATCTGAGCGTGCGCCTCAAGCGAAAGATAGACGAATACTTGGCCCGGGTCGCGCCCGGGTCTTCGGAGTCGGCTACCACGCGAGGTCATGGTTCACGCGGTGTTGGCGACTCCACGCCCCCGGTCGGTGTAGCTTCTGTGCCTCCAGGCGTGGAAACCCTACATTCGGAGCCGGCCGGGGGCACCTCCGACCAGCCCGAGCCGAGCGAGCCGGTGAGCGACGAGATGCGCCCCTGCCCGCGCTGTGGTCGTCCAGGGTGTACCTGCACCGACGAGGAATTGAAGGATGCCCTGCGCCAGGCGCGGGATGACCACGCCTTTGTGTGCCGCCAACTGGATGCCGCCCTGGTGGCAAGCAAAGCCCTCCGCTTTGAGCGCGACGCTGCCGAGGATGGGTTCAGGTACGAGCAGCAGCGCGCGGATAGAGCCGAGGCCGAGCGGGACGGCTTCTCGAAGGGCGTCGCTGAGTTGCTCAGGCGCGTGGGCAGACTGGAGTCCGAGGTGGAGCGGCTGCGTGGCGAGGATTCGGAATGACACGGGAGGCGGGGGCAGTGTCCCCCGACATCTGACGTTTGGGTCGCTCGAGTTCTGACAGCTTGCACCCCCGGCGTCACAGACCCGTGTTTCCAGACTCGACGCCGGGGGTGTTTTCGTGGTAGCCGTTGGCAACCCCAGAGGAGAAGCAATGGACCTCAAGACCGTTTCGTTCATTGGTCCGACCCGTATTGGGACCGACCTGTTCACCAGCATGTCCTTGCACCCGACGCAGCCGACCGGCACTCAGCGGATCGAGTTGCTCATGGGTGCTGACCCGCCGGAGCCGTTCGTGCTGGTGCAGTTCAAGAATGTCGAGTACTGGGTGCCTCTGACCAACGTGGCGGCATTCGTGAAGGCGGAAGAGGTTGAACTCGGTGCGGCCGCGGGAATCACTGCGGAAGAGCAGGAACTCGGGACGGACATCCCGTCGGGGTACTGCTCGTGCGACACGAAGCACTACAACTTTGAGAAGGTCTGCAAAGAGTGCAGTCTCCCCATTTGGAGGAAGAGCAATGGCAACCAAGAAGACCACCAAAAAGAAGGCCTCATCGGCGAAGGCCCCCCAGGTGAGCTCGTCGGAGGAGAAAGCCTCCCCGACGTCGAGTTCTGATTCCGAGGACGCGCCCCGCGCTGTGATGAAGCGCATGAGCGAGTTTCCTAACCTCCCGAAGGCCGATGGCGCTGGCCAGGTGGCGATGAAGGCGTGGGCCGGCGCGGCTTGCGTCGAGGTGCCCGAGCAGTACATGGTCGCCATGTCTGACGAGGTGTTCACCGGGTTCGGACCGTCGGAGCTGCACACGCACTGGTCGGCCCCTCGCAACTTGCCGACCTCGTGGCACGACCTGAAGCTCGGACAGGGATACCTCGCGATCGTCTACCGTGCGGCGGTCATTGTCGAGTTCCAGCGTCAGGGGTTCATGACGGATGTCCGTTGACGGGTTTCGCCTTCGGCCCCTGCAGTCGGAGGACATCCCGTTTGTCATGTCCACCTGGCTGAAGAGCCTTTGGAAGGCTCAGGGTCCATTCACGACGTTTCGTGCGTCGAATGGGCGAGCTCGCCGGTACGTGTCGAACACCGTGTTCTTCGCCGAGCATCACCGTGTGGCCACAGATCTGTTGAAGCGGTGTGGCGCCATCGTGGCGGAGGTGGAGGGCGCGGAGGACGAGATCGCCGGGTACATGTGCGCCGAGCGCAAAGAGACTGTACAGGGCGAGCAGTTCGTAGCACACTACGTGTACGTCAAGCCGCTGTACCGCAAGCTGGGGATCGCCAGATGGCTGCTCGAGGCAGCTGGGTGGAAGCCAGGTGAGGACATAGTCGCGACGCATGTCACCTACGTGCAGACGGACGGCAAGTTGACGGAACGGTTTCCAATCGAAAACAATCCGTATCTCATCTGGAGGTAGACCATGGGCGTTCGCATGAAGCCGACGAAGCTGAGCAAGGCCGAGGGTGGTGTCGTCAAATCGAAGCTGAAGCCGAGACTGTCGGCGCAGCCGTGCCCGAAGTACGGGAAGAAGGGCGCACTGCCGGAGAAGATGACCAAGGCCACCGTGCCTCGCGTCAAAGGCGTGAATAAGGGGAGCCGGCAGTAATGGCCCGCACGATGGGTAAGCGGAAGGGCACCGGCCTGGCGATCAAGCGTCGTCGCGCCAAGGCGGCAACGAAGAAGAAGGAAACCGCCAAGGCGGCAGTGCGCAAGTACGAGACCGAGCGAAAGGCCGGCGGTCTCAAGAGCAAGCTCTTCCGTGGTGAGCCGGGGACCGCTAAGCGCAAGGCTGCAGCCGGCAAGGCCAGGGGCAAAGAGATCCTCGCCAAGAGTGCCTACAAAAAGGCTCTCAGGAAGAAAAGAAAGAGGCAGTAATGGCTTGCAAGAAATACACGAATCCGCCCTCGAAGGGGAAGATCCGACCGCGCACGAAGCCGTCGCGGACGCCGACCAATCGCCAGGGTGGCGAGCAGGTCGTTTCCACCTCACGAGCTCGGAAGATGTCGGGGAAAAGCTGATGGCAGCTGGGAAACGAAGAGGGGCGAAGGTAGGCAAGCGTGTCCCGTATGCCAAGGCGAAGGCCATGGCCGACAAAAGGCGTCGTGGGAAGTCCGACAGTGGATATGCGGGCACCGGTGACGTCGCCTGGGAGCTGGGGAAACGCATCGGCGGCGCCATTCGCGGCAAGGCGAAGAAGTCCCGGGCCGCAGCTCGCAGCAAGGCAATGACGCCGGCCACGAAGAAGACCCAGCGAAAATACAGCATCGAGGTCGGAAAGCCTCGAGGCACAGGCGTGACCGTCGGCAAGCCCAAGATCCACAAAAAGGTCGGCGCGAAGAAGCGCCCGGCGGTGGCGAAGAAGACGATGCCGCGTCGCAAGACGCGAGGAAAGAAGGGCTGAAATGGCGAAGGCGAAATTTGCGAAGTCCGGCAAGCGCAATGTTCTCGGTTCTGCGATGTCGCCGGCGAAAGCCGGCAAGGCAGCCAAGGCAGCCAAGCGCAAATCCGCCGCCGCGGGCCGGAAGAAGGCCGCCTCTCAGATGAAGGCCTTCAAGAAGAAGTACGGCAAGCGGAAGTAACGCATGACCGTCATGACGGAGTACGAGGCTCGGCAGCTCGTTGCCGAGGTGCTCCGTCGTGGGCGGTCGAGCTCGGGGTACATACCCCACACGGCGACGCCTACCCAGCAGGCGTTTCTCGACTTCTCCGGCCTCGAGGCACTCTACGGCGGCGCGGCGGGCGGCGGTAAGTCCGACGCCATGCTGATGGGCGCCCTCGAGCACATCGACAAGCCCGGATACGCCGCACTCCTTCTCCGCCGAACCTTCAAAGATCTATCGCTCCCTGGCGCTCTTCTCGATCGCGCTCGAGAGTGGCTCTCCGGCGCGGATGTTCACTGGTCCGACAAGGAGAAGAAGTTCACCTTCCCCTCGGGTGCGAAGCTCGTGTTCGGGTACCTCGAGAGCGAGGCGGACAAGTACCAGTACCAGGGGGCTGAGTTTCAGTACATCGGGTTCGACGAGCTGACGCAGTTCTCGGAGACGCAGTACACCTACTTGCTCTCCCGCCTTCGCCGCCTGGTCGGCATGGAGTCAATTCCTCTCAAGGCGCGCGGCGCGAGCAACCCGGGCGGCGTCGGGCACGAGTGGGTCAAACGCCGTTTTGTGGACAAAGACACTCGCGGCAATCGAAAGTTCTTCCCGGCGAAGCTGGACGACAACCCGTTCATTGACCAGGAGACGTACGAGCGGTCACTCTCTGAGTTGGATCCGATCACCTACGACCAGCTCCGGCGCGGTTTGTGGGTTCGCGATACGCACGGCTTGGTGTACAAGTTCAACTGGGACGCCAACGCGATTGAAGACTTCCCGCCGGAGGACTACAGAAGTGGCTGGACGTTCATCCACGGAATCGACTTGGGCTCGTCTGAAAGAAAGCCTACGACGGCTTTCTGTGTCCAGGCGTTCCACCCAGACATCCTCGCAGTCTACACGGTCTACTCCGAGCGGCATCAAGCTCTCACACCTACAGATATCGCGAACCGATGGAAGCAGCTCAACGCGGCGTGGCCCGCCGAGCGAACCGTGGTCGACGTGGGCGGTCTCGGCAAAGGTTATCTGGGAGAGTTCCAACAGCGCCATGGCATCCCTTGTCAGGAAGCTGAGAAAAACAACAAGCTCGGGTACCGGAAACTCGCAAATGGAGATCTGGCTCGAGGGCGTGTTCTGGTTGTCGCCGAAGACAATACAGAGCTCCTCGAAGAGTTCGACAACCTCCCCTGGAACGAAAAGGGAGACGACAACGAAAAAGGAAAGCCCTGCCACGTCTCGGACGCCTGGCTCTACTCCTGGCGAGAAGCCCGGCACTGGTTGAGCGAGGAGCCGGTCGAAGGACCTGCACGCGGGACGCAGGAATGGTATGAGCAGCAGGCAGCGGATATGAAGGAGAGGCACCGTCAGCGTGTCGAAGAAAGTAAGATGACTTCGACTCAGCGGAGGAGGATGAAGCGATGGACTCTGGGCAGGAGCAGGATTATTCGGCCCGTTTGATTTCGGACCTGCAGCAGCTCGTGGACTTTGCCCGCGAGAACGGAATCACGAAGCTCGAGGCCGGCGGGTTTGCATTCGAGCTCGCCCCAGTGGAAATCGCGAAGCACGCTCGGAAGCAAGTCGAGAGCCACATGACAGACCGAGAGCGCGAGGAAGTCCGAAAGCGGATCCTCGAGGAACGCAAACGGCGCGGACGACCAAAGAATCTCGAATACTGGTCGTCTCCCGACCCGATCAACAGGGAGTAGAAGATGTCCGGACGCATTTGGTACGACGAGCGGTCTGCGATGAACGACCAAGGTGTGTTCTCGCACGCCTGGTGGAAGGAATCGAAGGAAGAGGTCTGGCGTGCTCTCTGGGGCGTGGTCAAGGCGCTGCGCAACGAGCAGCAGCACACCGCGAAAAAGAACCTCCACCACAATCGCCTCTACGGCAACATGGCGGTGGTCGGCATCGATGCGTACAACTACACGCAGCTCGAAGAGCCCTACGAGGATCGGTTGACGTACAACGTGGTCGAGTCCGCGGTCGACACCATCCACGCCGACATCTGTTCGCAGAAGGCCAAGGCCATGTTCCTCACCGACGAGGGGGACTACAAGGCGCAGCGCCGAGCCGAGCGCCTGAACCGGTACACGTTCGGGCAGCTCATGCATCTGGACTTCTGGAAGGACACCTCGCCGAATGTCATCTGGGATGCTCTGGTCTTTGGCACCGGTATGCCGTGGGTCCACGCCGAGCACGGTCGTCCCGCCATTGAGCGTGTCTTCCCCCATGAGATCATCGTGGACGACATCGACGCGCGCGAGCGCAGGCCGCAAATGATGCTCTGGCACGGGCTGGTCAACAAGGACAAGCTGCAGCAGAAGTACCGGGACCGAGGCGACAAGCGTGCGGTGAAAAAAATCGAAGAAGCCAAGATCGTGGTGATGGACAACTCCACGAACCTGGCGGTGGCACAGGTCGAGGTCGTTCGCGGCTGGCACCTTCGGTCTTCACCGTCGGCGAACGACGGGCGCTTCGTTGAGGCGTGCAACATGGGCGTCCTCGAGGACACGGATTGGGAGAAGGACTACTTTCCGATGCCTTCGCTGCGGTACAAGCCGCGCCGGCTCGGGTACTGGGGGAAGGGCGTCCCCGAGATCCTCTCCGGCGCGCAACTCGCCATCAACGACCTGTTGTGGCAGATCCACGAGCACCTGCGCCTTGGCGGCATGAAGGTGTTTGTGAAGCCCGGCAGCGGCATGAACATGGCCCACCTCGACAACGAGATCATGGGCGTGATCGAGACCCTCGAGCCCCCGTTCCTCGCCGACTTCGCCAGTGTGCCGCCCGACCTCGTGTCTCAGTACCACGACGAGGTGCAGAACGCGTACTCGCTGGTCGGCGTGTCTGTCATGGCGGCGAGCTCGGAATTGCCGGCCGGTCTCACCCGCCCGTCTGGCAAGGCCTTGAGGATTTACTCCGACAAGAAGAGCCAGCGGTTCGTGAAGTTCGCCCAGGCGGTCGAGGACTGGACCGTCGAGGTGAACGAGCAGCTCATCGAGGTCGAGCGCGACCTCCAGAAGGACGCCGAGCCCTACAATATCCTGGTCCCGAACGACGACGGCACCGCGGAACTACTGAAGTGGGCCGACGTCGACATGGATCGCGACAAGTATGTCATACAGGCGTTCCCGACGTCGTTCTTGTCTTCGACGCCGGCATCGCGCATCAAGGACGTGCAGGAGCTGGTGGCGCTCGAGCCCACTCTCCAGCCCTACGTGCTCAAGCTGCTCGACTTCCCCGACCTCAAGGCGGTCACCTCGCTGATCAGTGCGACCATCGACGTGGCCATGAAGATGATCGAGCACAACTCCGAGCTGACGGACAAGTCGGCGGAGAAGTACATGCCTCCGGAACCAGAGATGAATCTGGACTTGACCGTGAAGCTCGCGCAGGCGTATTACCTCCGGGCGAAGCTCCGGAACGCCAAAGAGCAGGATTTGAAGTACCTGCTGAAGTTCCTGAAGCAGGCACGGCATATGGCCAAGGACGCAGCTCAGAAGCTCATGCAAGAGGAGATGGCAATGCAGGCCGGCGCAATGGCCCCGCCAGGGGCCCCTGTCGCGCCGCCGCCTGGTGCCGCTCCCGGGGGTGCGCCCGCGCCGGTCGACGTCAGCGTCACCAACAACATGCCACCAATGCCCATGGGTCCGGGCATGCCGCCCATGGGATGATAGGAGAACAGAATGCCGGATCCGTTCTACGCCCGAAGCAGCCTGGATGGGACTATCGCGGAGGCTTCCGCTCCGAAGCCAACACCCGAGGCGGGCTCGGGCGAACCCACGGATCTCGGCACGAGCTCTGCGACTCCGCCGGTCGATCCCGCGCCCGAGCCTGCCGCCACCCCTGAGGACCCACCGCCGGCGGGGGAGACCCCGGCGCCACAGGTTCCGTCGGAGCCTTCGGAGGCCGCCGACGGTGAGTCCACCCCCGAGCCCGCCGAGCTGACCCTCGAGCAAAAGCAGGCCAAGGTCGATGAGCTGCTCGAGATGGTCAAGAAGAACCCGGCCAAGTTCGCCGTCGAGCACGGCATCGACTTGGCTCCGCGGTTTGCGAAGCTCGGGCACATGGCCCAGGAACTCCGCAAGAAAGAGGCAGAGCTGAAGGAGCTGGCGGCGGAGAACGAGTCCAAGGTCAAGGAGGCCCAGGAGGCGCTCGATCTCCTGAATCGGGACCGTGTTGGGTTCGTGGAGAAGTACCTCGGCAAGGACGGAATGGCGAAGCTGAACCGCGCCGCCCTCGCCAAAGACGACCCGCAATATGGGGCGATTTCTCGGCTCGAGGACGTCATCGACGCCCAGAACGCCAAAATCGAGGAGCTGACCAAAAAGCTCGATGGACCATCGGACGGAGCGGAACCGGAACCGATTGACCCTCGAATCGAGGCACAGATCTCTCAAAAGGCGCACGATTTCGGCAACGATTGGCGCCAGCTCGCCGAGCACCCCGAGAACAAACGCCTCATCGCTTTTTACGGTGAGGATGCCGTCAAAGAAGACTCGCTCCAGATCGTTCAGGCAACGTATCGTGCGACGCGGGAACAGTTGACGGCAGACCAAGTTTGGTCCATGCTCAGAACAGAATTTGAGGAGCGGATGCAGAAGATAAACGGCACCGCTCCATCGGCGGAAACGCCATCGAAGCAACCGCAGCAGGCCGGAAGCGAGTCAGGGCCCGAAAACGAAGAACCCCCGCCTCGGCCGGTCGCCGAAACCGACTTCAGTCGGAACGCAGACCGTGCTCGAATGCGGGCAATCGCGGCCCGACACACCAAAGCGTAACGAGCCGCTGCGGAGAGCAGAATGCCTTTGACCGGCGAAAGTATGGCCACCTATGTGGCGATGCTCAAGGAGTGGTATACCTCGAAGAGGATCGAGTGGATGGTGTACATGAATGCACCGTTCTTCGCGATGCTCCCCAAAAACCCCGAGATCGGTGGTGAGACGTACGACGTTCCCATCGGGTACGGTGACCCGCAGGCCGGGTCCACCCGGTTCACCATCGCGCAGGGCAACAAGACCCCGACGCAGACCACCAAGTTCCAGATGGTCATGAAGGAGGAATACTCCTTCGCCCAGATCGGCCGGAAGGTCATCAAGGCGGCCGAGAAGGATCGTGGTGCGTTCCTGCCCGCGGTCAAGCCCAACGTGGACGGTGCGTTCCGCACCTGCAAGCGCAACCTGTGCATCGCCGCCCATGGCGACGGCTCGGGTGCGAAGGCCCGCGTGGCCAGCGGTGGTGGTACTGCCACCCTGACCCTGACCGAGAAGTACGATGCCGTGAAGTTCCAGGTGAACGAGCGCCTCGAGGCGAGCGCCACCAAGACCGGCGGCGCGTACCCAACGGTCATGAAGAACCAGCCCGGCGCGCTCGGCGGTGGCGGCCTCGTCCGCATTACCGCGATCGACCGCCAGGCCGGCACCCTGACCATCGCCGACATCGATGCTGGTACCGTCGCCGCCATCGCGGACAACGACTACCTGTATCGTGCCGGTGACTACGACAACGTCATCAACGGCTGGCAGGCCTGGGTTCCGCCGACCGCGCCGACCTCGACCCCGTTCAACGGTGTCGATCGCTCGGTCGATCCCGACATGCTCGGCGGCGTCCGTTTCGACGGCTCGGCGCTCGTCCTGTCGGAGGCCATGACCAACGGTCTCACCGAGGGCGTCATCATCGGTGACGCCGAGGTGGACCATGTGTTCGCGCATCCGAAGCAGGTGGCCAAGCTCGTGGACCAGCTGGGCGCCAAGGTCGAGTGGCAGGAGTACTCGGTGACCGAGACGATCGGTTTCGAGGGCTTCAAGATCCGCTACGACGGCGGCACTGCCCGTGTCTTCGCCGACCGGTACGGGCCGGTCGACCGCGCCCTCGGCGCGACTCTGGAGTCGTGGGAGTTCCTCTCGATGGGCCCGTGCCCCGAGATCTTCGATGCCGAAACCGACCAGGAGATGCTCCGCGAGAGCGACATCGACGGGTACGAGGTTCGGATCGGCGGGTACCCGGAAACGTCCTGTAACGCTCCGGGTCACAACGTCAACATCCAGTTGCCGCCACTGTAAGGGTGTGAGCGTGGGGGTCTTCGGGCCCCCACCTCCAAATAGGAGGGCATTATGCCTGTGAAGACTGGAAACGCAGAGGTCCGGGCTCCCCAGTTCGGTCTCGTGCAGCTCCTGTGGCAGGGTGTTGGCGCCGGCGCTGCGGCGTTGAGTGCACAGACCCCGTCGAATGCGTGTGGCTTTGTGGTCACCCGCACCGGCGTCGGCGCTTTCGACATGGTCTTTGATGAGAAGTGGGCTGGTGGCTGCGTGTTTCTCAAGGGGATGCTCTACAACGACGGCACTCCCGTCGGTTGCAGCGTCGAACTCTCCTCGAAGTACGACGCGGCGACCAAGACCCTGAGCTTCGACCTGCTCGACGTGGCGGCGGCCAATCAGGATGTCCCCGTCGGCAACGAGCTGTGGCTCGAGGTCACCATGTCGAACCGTGACATCGCTCCGCCCCTGACACCGGCGTAGCAGGAGACGAGCATGGGGAAGCTGGCAGACGCGATTCTCGCCAAGCAAGGAGTGTCGGCGGATGCGCCGGCCGAGCCGAGCGGTGATGTTGCCTTCGAGACAGCAGCCGACGAGCTCTACCACGCCCTCGAGTCCAAGGATAAGAAGGCGTTCAAGAGCAAGCTCAGAGCCATGCTCGACATCGAGAAGACCAAAGGGGGCGGGTAGCACTGAGACCCGCCCCCGTTTGGGGGCAACATGAGTGCGACCCGCCTGGAACTCCGCGACAGAGCCAAACGCCGTGCGGACATGGAGGACTCCCGGTTCGTAGATGACCGGGAGTGGAACGACTACATCAACGAGGCGGTCTCCGCGCTCCACGACGTCATCGTCATGGTGTACCGGGACTACTTCCGCGAGATTGTCGAAATCCCCATCGTCACCGGCACCAAGACCTACGACCTGCCCAACGGCACGAACTACTCCGGCGCCAAGCCGTTCTACAAAGGCAAGGCGGTCTACTGGAAGGAGTCCGATTACCTCTACGAACTCGACCCGTTCATGATCGGCGAGAACAGCACCTCGTTGTACGCCATCTCGTACGCGGCGAGCATCGGGCTCGGGGCTGGGCGCACGCTGCGGTATCGGTACATCAACAGCTCGATCGAGTTCTCGCCAGTGCCGACAGAGAACGGCACCGTTGAACTGTGGTACATCCCGCAGGCCACAAAGCTCCTCGAGGACGACGACGAGATCGACTTCGCCATCGTGAACGGCTGGGAGGAGTACATCCTGCTTGAGGCCGCCATCAAAGCGCTCGAAAAGGAAGAATCGCTCGAGCAGGCTGCGGTCCTCGGCGCGCAGCTCGCCAGGCTCCGGGACCGCATCACCGTTGCGGCCCAGCAGCGCGACGCCGGGCGCCCGCAGCGCGTGCGTGACGTTCGTTCGTACCGCTGGTTCCCGCGCCGCCGGAGGATTTACTGATGGCGGAGAATCAGCTCGTACCATTCAAGCGTGTCGAGGCGTCCGGAGACACAGCGGAGATGTTTCGTGTTTTACAGGTGAATCTCGAGCAGTGCCTTCAGTTCATTACCGAAACCGCCATCATTGATGGCAGGCTCCTGGTTGCCGACCTTGGCGCATCAGTCATCACCGAAATCGCGCACGGGCTCGGGCGTCGTGTGAAGGGCGGGTTTCCCGTCGCCCAGAACGCTGCGGCAAGGATTGAGGTTCGCCAGGGGGACAGTGAGACCATCTCTGTCTTTTCGACTGCTGCGGTTACCTGCAAACTGTGGGTGTTTTGAAATGGCGAGGGTCGAGCAACAACCATTCGACATTCCGTTCGTGAGCGGTGTGTCCGAAGATGTTCCTGAGAAGCTCCTCCCTCCTGAGCGCCTGTTGCTGGTGGAAAACGCCGACATCAACAAGCGTGGGGTTATTCGGAAAAAGCGTTCGTTTGTTGATGCGCCCATGACCGACACTGCCGCGTCAACAATAGGTCCAGGCATTCGGAAGTTGGCGCGATTCAGGGATCAGCTTTTGGCTTTCGACCAGTCCAACCGGTTGGCCTACTCGCTGCTCCCTACCCGCGAACAATGGAGTCCTGTTGGAGATTATACTCCGTGCCTTATTTCCGACGAGGAAATCGACGGTACATCGGTCGACAACTTCATCGGGACATCTCCCGCGTTCACCGAGGGCATCGATTTCCATACGTCGCTCGTTGAGAAGTACGGGTACTACGTCGTTACCCACGGTCAGAATTACTTTGTCATCGACAAAAGCAATTTGGCTATCGTGAGCAGCGGTCAGTTGTCTGGGGTCACGAATCAGTCTATGCAGTTCGTGCGCTCCGTTGACATTCCCGCATCCGACAGAATCGTGGTGATTACCGCTGGTCCTGCTATCACCGCTCACTTCGTAGACCTCAATCAGCCTGAGAATGGCGTTATCTCGTCAATCGTTCTGGCAAATGACGGACCGGTCGGAAACACCAGATCGATAGATGCTGCGCCTGTCTACAATGGCAACGCTGAATTCATGGTTGCCTGGAAGAATGTGTCCATAGGAGCTTTTGGTATTGCGGCTCGTGTCTTCAACGATGCTGGTGCTCCTGTCAGTAACATTGTTGGGTCTACGTTTTCCTTCGTGTCCGAAGACCGAAATTTTGTAGTCCTCGGAGCTCCACGGCAGGGCGTCGGCGGCAACACCTACTGGTTGTTCTGGGCCGACAAGACCAATGGTGATTGGTATCGGATAGTCTTCACGTACACCGGCGCGGTGTTGACTGTTGTGCAGACCGAAATCCCGTTGGGCCTAACGACCATCAGCGGGAAAACGGTGTTCAGCGAGGGCGGGGGCGCATGCGCTCACGTCTTTGATGCGACCACTTGTTGGTTTTTTGCGGGCGAGGGTGACGGGTCAGACTTTCCGTTGCAGCCAGGCGGACACATCGTCATGGCGATCGTCAATAATGGGTCCGGGGCTCTTCTCCCTTCGGAGTTTCAGAACCGAGGCCTCGATATCATGTCTCAGCCGTTTCTCTATGACGGCGAACTTTACTTCATCGGCAATATAGGAACTGAACAGCGTCTTCAAAACACGTACTTCCTGATGCGGTTCAACTCCATCAGCGAACGAGCCACGGTGGTGGGTCGGTTTCTGGTGGGTCGGGCAAGAGAAAATCATGGAGGCAGTCCTCTTGGTGGAGCGGTCAACCCGTTCGGTTGGCAGGTTACTGAAGTGGTCGAAGATCAGTCTGCGCCCGGCCGCTTCCATTGCGTTCTGCCGAAGTCGGGCTCCGACTTTGTGACAGGCGGCGTGGACAACGCCATTTACGGTTCTACTCTGGTCACGATTGATTTCAACGAGACCGGGAACACGGCGGTCATCGGCGACACACTCTACTCTCTTGACGGAACTCTTTGGGCCTACGATGGGCAGGACCTGGTCGAGTCTGGGTTTCATGTGTTTCCAGAGAAGCTTGAGTCAGTAGGTGTTGCTGGCACCGGCTTGCTCACCGCTGGGCAGTACCAAGCCGTTGCGGTATACGCTTGGTACGACTCCTATGGCCGTGTGTACCGATCGGCGCCGACCCCTCTTCCCGCGGAAGTCACTTCTGCCGGCGGAGACTATTGGGACATCAAGATCCCTACCTTGCAACTCACCAGCAAGGACGACGTCAAGATAGAGGTGTATCGATCGACGTCGAACAACACGACGCCTGGCTTTTTCCTCGAGAAGGTTTTCGACAACGATCCGACCTACGCCTTCGTGTCTGAGCAGTTGATTCCTCCGTTGTTCACTTACCTTGGAGATACCGGCGGCATTGCCGGGAGCCCCCAGGATGGATTGAATGACACAGATCTCGTGAACCAACCACAGCTGTACACGGATTCTGGAGAACTCGATCACATTGCGCCGCCGCAAGCCTCTTACATCGCGGTGCACGGGAACCGCCTATGGGTCGTGTCAGGGGACAACCTCTTTTACTCGAAGACGTGGCGTGAAGGTTTTGGGATTCAGTTCAACGACGCGCAGCGCGTGATCGTCGACCCAAAGGGCGGCGACATTGTCGGCGTCGCAAGCCTGGGCGAGCAGCTGTTGATCGGCAAAGAAGAAAGATTGCTTCGTCTGTATGGCGCGGGGCCAAATGATCTCGGTGTCGGGGCGTTCTCTGAGCCGCTCGAGCTGACGTCAGACGTTGGCGTCACCCCGGGAACACCGATGCTCGAGTGGCAGCACGGGGTGACGTTTCGATCGCCAAAGGGCATCTGGAACGTCAACAAGGACTTCAGCATGAACGACATCGGTCGTTCGATTGACGACCTCAACAAACTCCCTGTGCTCAATGCGTTGACGAGCACCGACAAGGAAGAGTTTTGGTATCTCGTTCAGGATGCATCAGCCTCTCTTCTTCTTGCTTTTGACTGGCATGCGGAACAGTGGATTTCTCGTCGGCTGACTTTCCAATCGCAGCCCACGGGTCCCATGGCGCTATGGCGTAACGACCTGTACCTTGCTGACGATTCGGGCACCATTCTTGTGGAGTCGGACAGCGTGCACGACACCACGCGCATCAAGACTGGCGTGTTTCGCCCAGGTGGCATCACGGGCTTTCACCGCATGTGGTGGATCTACCTGCACATGGTGTGGAAGGCCGCGCATACGATCAACGTGCGGTTGTGGTATGAGGACGGCACCTACGAGGACTTCTCCAAGGAGTTCCTGTCGGCACAGGAGCCCCAGATTCTGCGCATCAAGCCGAAGCGACAGAAGGAGACCGGGTACCAGATTGAGATTTGGGATAGCGATTTTTCTCTCGCCGACTGCTGTGAATGGTATGGACTGACGCTGGTCGCAGGCGTGAAGCCCCAGCGGCTTCCCGTTCAGCGGTCGAAGAACGTTAGGAGTGAGTGATGGGCTTCTGGTCTTCGCAACGCAAGGGATACGGAGCTCGCAAGGCGGGCGCTCGGTCAGCTCGTGATTACGCACAGCGCGGAGTTCAGGACACCACTGCGGGAGCTCTGGCTGGCGGCGCAGGCATGGACATGCTCGCGCAGCAGTACGCCGGCATCATCTCCGGACAGCAGCCGTCTCTCGCAGAGATGCAAATGCGCGAGGCCTACGGTCAAGCAATGGGTGGGACTCAGGCCATGGTTGCCGGGGCGAGCGGTGCAAACCGGGCCTTGACTCAACGTGCGGCGATGCAGGAGCGCGGGCGGCTTTCCGGCGAGCTCGCCCGCGGCGGCGCTCAGATGAGGATGCAAGAGCAGGAATTGGCGCGGCAGGGTTTGATGGGCGTTGCTGGCACGCAGCAACAGCACGCACTCAGCCTCGAGGATCTCATGATGCAGAAGTACGGCGTCGAGATGGGTATGCTCTCGCCGCAGCAGGAAGGCATGGGCGCCAAGCTCCTCGGGGCGACCATTGGAGCGGCTGGCTCGGTTGTTGGTGGTGCCTTGGCCGGCGGAGGTTGATATGGCAACCCGTGAGGAAATCGATCGGCTGGAGGCCATGGGGTACATGTACCCTGAAGACGCTGCTCGCGCGCGTTTGACCGCCGTGCCTGCTGCATCGTACGAGCCTCCTGAGGGGCCGCCCGCTCCAATGCAGGAGGACCCATTCGCCGAAATCAACCGCGGCATCGCTGCGGCGGAGGACGGGGCGACGGGCGTCGCCGGGGCTATCCCGGACCAGCCCATGGTCGAAGGGTTTGAAATGGTCGAGCCGGGCCTGACCCCGCAGCAGGCGGCGAAGCTGAAAGGACACGCGAGTACTGCTCGATCAGTGTCTCGTCAGCGAAAGAAAGAAGCCGCCGCGGAGGCCGGCGCAACAGCCGGTGGCGTCTCCCAGCAACGCATGCCCGCAGCATTGGGCGCCGGTGCGCCAGGCGCGCCTCGTGGTGTTGGCGCCGGTGGCCTGGGGCGACGCGCTCGCGCTGTCACGGAGGCCGGCGCCGGAGAACTCGCCCGAATAGGCATGGAGCGCGGGTCTCTGGCCGAGGGTGCCGCCGAGGATATGCAATCCGCTCTCGACGAGATGAGCAGCGCGCACGAAAGAGCGGCCGAAGTTCATCAGAAGCGGTCCAGTTTGATCTCCGAAATGCAGGCGCAGCACTCCCGCGACATGCTGGACATGCGCCAGTACCGGATGAATGAGCAGGAGAAGCTCAACTTCGCGAGGGACAGAGCCCAGTACTGGAACTACGAGGGCACCGATGAGGAGCTGCGCCGGGACATCATGCTGGCCAGCGGCACTGCCTTGAAGAAAGCCAGGCAGCAGGCGGTGCGCGAGGGCGAACTGTACGAGGACGACCCCGCTCTGGCTGCCTCGATGCCTGAGGCTGCCGACCATCTCAGGCGTCTCGAGGAGGACACGAAGGCCGCGCAGGAGCGCCTCGCCGAGGCAGAGGAGGTCGACAAGGGTCGCGTGATCGGCGGCGTGTGGAGTACCATCTTGAGCGCGTTGGCCATGGGCATGGGAGCCTTCGGAGCCGCTCTCACCGGTGGTCCGAACATGGCAATGCAGATCATCAACAAGGCGATCGACCGCGACATCAAGGCCCAGCTGGAGAACCGCCAGGGCAAGCGGTACGACATGAAGGACGCTCAGACCCTGTTTGAGCAGAACATGGCCTTGTACCAGGACGAGATCGCAGCAGCGCAGGCGACCCGGGCCATGACGCTCGAGGCGGCGGCGGCCGAGATTGAGGGGCTGATGCTCCGGTCGCAGGGCGCGCTCGATGAGGCTCGTGGCATCGAAATGGCGACCCGCTTCCGCGACCAGAAGAAGGCGCTCGAGGCAGATCTGGTGAGTCGGGGCACCGAGCTACAGATGCGCGGTTTGGATTTCGATCTGAAAGCCAGAGAACTCGCGCAGCGTGCGGCGGCGCAACGGGCCGCCGGCGGTGGCAAGGTCCCAGTCCCGATGCAGGACAAGATGGGCTCGGCGAAAGCATTCCACCAGTTCCTCGGTCGGGCCAAGGCTCAGTTTGAAGAGGTCGGCAAGTGGGATGTGTTCATGAACGTCGTAGCCAAGGCGGGTCCTGAAGAGTGGGAGGACGCCATCATGGCGACCTTCGGCGCACAGGATGGCGCAGAGTACAAGAAGCAGTTCAAGCAGCTCGCCCTGCTGTACACGAAGGCGACGCAGGGCAGTCGCCCGTCCGACTACGACCAGAAGAACGTTGAGTCGATTCTGGCCTCCATCTACACGCCGAAGGGCATGGGGCGGGAAATCTTCGAGCGCATGGAGAACGATGCCAAGAACCAGATGGCGTCCAACATCATGGCCATGAAGCTCGCGGGTGTGAACACCGCGGCGTACGAGATGGACTTCCTGAACGACTTCCGGGTGACGCCGGAGAAATGGTTGAGCGGTGGCGGCGGTCGCGCCTTGGTTCCGTCGTGGGAGCGCAGCGATGAGCTCGGTTGGTCCGGGCAGTCGTTCCAGCCTGTCGACGCTGGCGGGTTGCAGCAGTATGCGGAGTCGACTCGATACAAAATCAGCACCGGACAAGCGGGGATGTAGGCTGTGTATCTCTGGGACCAGGAGCAGCAGAAGGTCGTCAAGGTCGATGACGGCACCGTGCAGGAGTCAATCGCCTCCGGCAAGTATCTCCCCTTCAAGGGCAAGATGCACGTCCTGGCCCCGGACGGCACTCCTGGCACCATCGACGCGCAGGACGCTCTGTACGCGTTCCAGAACGGGTACACGTTTGAAACCTCCCAGATGCAGGCGTACCGCCAGTTGAAGGAGGAGCACGGCGACGGCATGACGGCGTTCCTCGCCGGCGCGGCTCGGGGCCTTACGCTTGGAGGATCCGACATTCTTCTCTCGCCGCACACGATGCCGGCCGGTCCCACCGGTAGCGCGGACGAGCAGATACGTCGGCACCAGGAAGCCAAGGAGCGCGCCGAGATCCTCCAGATGCTCAAGGAGGAACACCCCGGAAAGAGTGTGGTCGGAGAGGTCGCCGGCATGGTGGTCCCCACCCTCCTCACGGGCGGCTCGGGCCTCGGTGCTCGCGGCGCGGCCGCCGCCGCCACCCCGGCCGCCGGTGCAGGCGCCGCCGGTCGGCTGGTGGAGCGCGGTGCGGCGCGGATGCTCACGAAGGCCGGGCTCGATGCCACAAAGCCTGTCGGGCGCATTGTCGGGCGCAGTCTGTCGACCGGTGCTGGTGGTGCGGCCGAGGGCTCACTGTTCGGTGTGGGGCAAATGGCCTCGGAGCATGCGCTCGCCGGCACGGACGGGACGAAGATGACTGCCGAGGAGCTGCTCGCCGGCGCCGGGCTCGGCGCGGTGCTGGGTGGTGCGGCCGGAGGCATCTTTGGTGGGGGGCTCCAGACCGCGGGTGAGGCGACTCGGCTCGCCAAAATCAAAGCCGGAGAAACCGCTCAAAGCCTGGTTTCTCTGTTTGAGAAGAGTTCCGGAAACGAGCCCGCCAAGGGGCTGCGAGGCATGCTCGAGCGGATGATCGAGCGCGGCCGCAAGATCCAAGTGAAGGGGATGGAGTTCCGCTGGGGGCATCCAGAGGAGGACATGTGGATGTTCATGCGGCCTGGCCCTGAGGGCGAGGCTGCACGGTACGCGGTGTGGGGTCCGAACGCGAGCCGACTCAAGGCCTCGTACGTGGACGACCTGACAGAGCTTCACACTCGCGCCCTTGAGCACACCAACGCTGCCTGGACGGAATCGACGGGACGCCTGAAGACCAAGTCCATGGACAAGCTCATGAAGGAACACCTGAACGAGGTGGCTGACGAGCTGACCAGAGGGCAGGGGCTGACCCGAGAGGAGGCGTACAATCTTGCCTCCACCATGATGCGCGACAACGCCTACAGGCAGTCGACCAAGATCATCAACGATATGGCGATCGTGCTCGATGATTTGGCGGAGATTCCTGAGGTGTTCGCCGGTCGAGGATTTACCGGCGCCAACCCGATGAGTCTGCGCAAACAGCTCAACAAGTACATCGATGAGATCGATGACATCTACGAAGGACCGTGGACTCAGGTGTCGGCTGATTCTCAGCTAGCGAAGATGCACACGGTGATGGACCGGCTCAAGAGGGAGATCGCCAAGCCAGCTCGCCGGCTTGCCAAACTGAAATACCCGCACGAGGCCCAGACAGTGGCGCGTGAGTGGGCAATTGGAGAGCAGGGTCGTGCCGGCGGCGTGTATGACGAGGTCGAGAAGTTTCTGGAGAACCCCAATGTGTGGGGGCGCGCCGGCATGGCGCAGAAGGAAGTCAACCAGGCGTACTACAACTGGCTGCGATGGCAACGACACGCATTGAGCGGCAAGTTCCAGATGAACGTCGAGGGTCCTCCGGCCACCGATGTCGTCCGCGGCATCTGGGATACGCCGAAGCGTGGTCGCCGCGAGGGGTTTGATGAGTTTTCGCGAGCGGTCGGTCGTGGTGGTGAGGGCGAGTACAATCAGTTCCTGCTCGGCCAGAATGAAGCTCGACGCGACTTCATTCGCAAGATCGATGAGTGGTACGACCTGACTCCGAAGGGGAGAAAGGCGCTCGCCGACGCTGATCAAGTCACCCGAGACTTTGAGAAAACGATTCTGAACCAGCGTGACCACATCGCTCGAAAGAATCAGTTTGAGGACATCGTCAACGCGACCAACGAGGGCAAGGCTGGCGGCCGAGGACTCACCGGGGCAATCGCCGGCTACGCCGTGGGTGGCTCCCCGGGCGCCCTGTTCGGTATCGTTGCCGAGGAGCTTCTCGACCCGGTGCGCAGCATTCGTCGACTCGCTCGGCTCGACGCCCTCAAGCGGTCCTTCAAAGAGAAAGCCGGCGGAGCCGTGGACCGGTTCATCCAGAAGGCGAAGACCGGAAAGCCAGGCGGCAAGGCAGCCTCGAGGTGGCGTCCGCCTGTCGGCGCGGTGTCGTTCCTGGTCGACTTCACGCTCGAGCCCGGCAAAAAGAAGAAGCGCAAGGAGACCCGGGCCGATGCGGTCAAGAGAGTCTCCGGCGAAATAGCCCGCTTGCAGACCGACCCGGAGATGCTCAACGCCAGGCTCGCCCGGACCATAGGTGAGACGATGGACGCCGCGCCTGAAACTTCCATGCAGATGGTAGGCGCAGCCACTCGGGCGGTTGCGTACATGAATCGGCACATGCCAACTCCCCCAGCCAACACGCTCAATCCGCTCCTGTCCTACGAGGAGTGGGTACCGTCCGACATGGAGTGCTCTGAGTTTGAGAACCGGATGAGGGCAATCGACGACCCGCTGTCGCAGCTCGATGAACTCGTCAATGGCACACTTTCTCCCGAGGGCGCCGAGGCTCTTCGCGAGGTGTTCCCAGATCTGGTTCAGGGGTACATTGTCCCCGAGCTGATTGGTCGGATCGCCGAGCTCCAGGAGCAACTCCCGAAATCCGACATCGTCCAGCTCTCGCTTTTCGTGGGGATGCCTTTGGACGAGACCATGCAGCCGGACTTCATCATGCAGATGCAACAGAACTACGCCACGGAGGATCAGGCAGGCGCCGGCGCTCCGCGGCCGAAGCTCCCAACCCCGGACCTTGAGCGCCACGCCGAGGACATGGAAGCTCGCAGCGAAAAGCTCGCTGAACTCGACTAGGAGAACCAAATGCTTAAAGCACTCGCATTCTCGATTCTCATGGCCACGACCGGGCCTGCACAGCTCTACCAGAAGCTGGGGAGCGATGGTGTGGTCATCCCGTCCACAACTTTCGGCGGACCGCAGCCCCCGTCGTTCGTCGTGAACCGCAACGCCGGCAACACCATGGGCCTGCTAATGGTCTACATCGAAGTGACCGATGCGGACGACTCGGTCACTGCTATCACCATGAATTGCGCTGCGTCTCCAGACCTCAACACCACCAACTGGTTCCTGCAGACGTGCACCGTGTCTGGCGCTACGGCAACGTGCGTGATGCCTCTGACGTTCGTGACCGACCCGAGCGGCCTGACGTCGCCGAAGCGATGGATGAGCCGGGTCGACATCGAAGGCGTGCAGAGCATGAAGTGCGTGTTCACTAACACCGGCGGCACTGCAGCGGACAGTATACGCGTTCTCGCCGCACTTTCCACCAAGGGGTAGACCATGAAGAAGAAAGCAGGAACGATGGCAGTCCTCGCGGCTGCAGCCGCAGGGTACATGGCTGGCGAATACGACCTCGAGGACGCGTCGGCGGCATCGAGGCGCACCCGGGTGACGGCAAAGGCCGACATCACAGGCCAAGAGGCACTCGACCTCGATCGCATCGCGACCAGGATCGTGTGCGCCGACAAGGATTTCGAGATCGACCCGTGCAACACCGCAGCCGTCAAGGCGAGCCAAGTCCGTGTCACGTTCCGGCTCGGTGACGGCGTGTGGAAAGCCAACGCGGCGAAGTTCAACAGGAGATAGCCATGAAGCGGTTTGTGCTGGCGGCAATCATCATGGCCGCCGTGCCGGTCGCCGCCCACGTCTATGACGGCGGCGCCGGCGGAGGCGGTGGTGGTGGTGGCGGACCTCCGGATCCGAGCGTCAACATCGACTTGAACGACGACGTCTACCTGCGCATGGGCGACGACCAGGACATGCAGTGCGGGTGGAGCGATACCGTGTCGGGGTTCGCCTGTCTCGACGCCATCGGGTACACGTCGGTCACTATTGGTGGTGGTGTCTCCGGCACCCCTACCCTGGGATCCATCGGCATCGGCAATTTGCTCTACTCCGGCGGCGACCCTGGCTTCGCATCTACGAGCATCGGCTTCGCCGTAGACTCCGACGGTGTCGCTGCAATTTCCATTGGGTACATTACCAACGCGGACGGCGACTACTCCGTTGCCCTGGGGACTGATTCTGCTGCTGGCTCTGGCGACTACTCCGTTGCCATTGGCGGAGGTATCACCGGAGCTGGTGACGCCTACGCTATTGGCATCGGGTACGGAGCGAATGCCAACAACGACTACTCTGTAGCCATCGGAGAGGACTCCGGCGTGACCGGGCTCTACGGTGTCGCCATCGGACGCGACTCCAATGTCGTCGGCCAGGCTGGAGTCGCCGTCGGATATTTGGCCAACCAGTCGTCGGGCGACTACGGCGTCTGTATCGGTCGGCAGGCTAACGTCAGCGCCACAGACGCCATCGCGATCGGGCGCGAAGCTGGTGGTGTCAACGATTATTCGGCAGCAATTGGTTACCAGGCAACCACAACGCGGGCCAACCAAATGATGCTCGGCACAACCGCGCAACCGCTCAACATCGTCACCCACGGCAGTCACGCGCAGGACGGTCCAGTGAAGACCGGGTTGACCAGTGGAGTCAACACGCCGGTGTTCAGTATCAGTGTGCCGAGCAATTCCTCGGTCGGCGGCCACATCTTCTGGGAGTGCCACGCCGACGACGGGACCGACTTCCAGACCACGACCGGATCCTACCACTTCTCCGCCATCAACAAGGCCGGAACCGAGACGTGTCAGATCTCTGCCATGGGGTCCACATCACTGGCGGCGTCGACCGGGTCGGTCGCCAGCTTCAACACCTTCACCTCTGGAGCTGCGGCGAATACCTGTGAGTTCCAGATGCAGCCATCGGTTTCCGGCATCACGCCGACCACGCTCGAGGGACGCTGGTGGGTGCGAACCGACAAGGACGTCACCGTAACACCGTTGTAGGAGAATGAAGTGTCGCCGCATGACACAAGAACAGACATCCGGTTCAGGGGCGGGAACGGGTACGTGACCTGGAGATGGTTGGTTGGTGCCCTGCTCGGGATGGCAGCGCTGGTGGTGGGCGGCATTGCAGCAATCAAGAGTGACATCGAGGTCATCAAAGTGGACGTGAAGCACATCAACCAACAGATGACGCTGGAGCGAGGCATGGCGAACCGTCATGACGCCGAAATCAGGCAATGCATCGAGCGCATCATCAGACTGGAGGCGAAATGAGACTCCCAGGACGCAACCAATGGATCGTGATCACGGGTGGCCTGGTAACGTTGTCCGCTGGCCTGTACGCAGTCTCGGTTTTGCCGCTCGAGAGTGCCCAGGCGTTCCTCGACTTCGCCGGACCGTTCTCGTGGAAGGTGATCGTGGGAGCCGTTACGATGAGCGGAGGCGTGAAGATTGCCGGCCTGCTCAAGAACGGAAAGCAGCCCGAAGAATGAAATGGTACCACTGGCTCTGGGCTCCGGTGCTGATCGCCATCGTCGTGGTGTCGTACATCCTCGGCCGGCGCAGCAATGCAGACCTCGCCTCCGAGGTGAGCGTGGAGCTCGACGCCCTCGAGGCCCGCGCCGTCGCCAAGCGGCTAAAGGCCGAGATCGGGGCTGACAACGCCAGGCGTGTCATCGAGGACACCTACAAGGAGCAATTGGAAAAGCTCGATGAAGATGGGAAGGCTCTTGTGGATAGCCTTGTTGACGATCCTGTCGCTCTTGCTGACTTCCTCGTCCGCGTCGGCCGAGGATGACTACAAGAGCGTGGGGCTCAAGGCTGGGGAGACGGTCCCCTTTGACGCGCAGTGCTCGACGCCCGAGCTCGCCGCTCGCGTGGCGGTAAAGGCTCATCAATGCTCGGAGCTCGTCAAGCTGCGTGTCGAGGAGAAGCAGAAGCTGTGCGACGTCGACATCAGCCTGCTGCGGCAGAAGCAAGCCATCGAGAACGAGCGCCACGATGGGCAGATGGACATCCTGAAAGACCGCCTCGAAGATGCCACGGCGTGGTATAGATCCCCGGTGTTCGTGGCCACCGTGACCGTCATTCTGACGGCGGGCGCGATGCTCGGAGCACGGAAGCTGATTGTGGAGACTCAGTGATGGACCTCAAGCAGAAGCTGTCGCCACACTTCACCCTCGGCGAACTGGTCCGCACCTCCCACCGGACCATCAGCAACACCCCCTCGCTGGAGCACATCGAGAACCTGACCCAGCTCTGCGAGGAGTTCCTCGAGCCGGTGCGGCGGGTCTGGGGTCCGCTCTGGATCACCTCGGGGTACCGGTGCGAAGAGCTCAACACCATCATCCGCGGCTCGTACACGTCGGCCCACCTGCATGGGTGCGCTGCCGACTTCGTGCCGATGTGGGACTCGCCGACGGCTGACATCGTGGAGTGGATCGCCGACAGCACGCTGGATTTCGACCAGGTGATCGACGAGTACTCCAGCACAGCCAACTGGATTCATCTGGGTATGGCGAAGCCGGGGCGCAAGCCTCGAGGCCAGGTGCTGACCATGCGCAAGGGGAAGTACTCCCAGTTTGAGAGGCCGGAATGACAGCTCGGCTGGTTGGCGGGGGACACCTGCCATGGTCGCAAGAGGAGTTCACTCCGACGGCGGGACAGGTTTCGTTCATCCTCTCAGGTCTCCCGATCGACGCGATTTCTGTAGAATTGTACGTCAACGGTGTTATCTACGACGAGGGTGTTGGTGCCGACTACACGAGGAGCGGAAGCACCATCACCTGGAACAACCCATTTGTGCTCAAGACCACGGACCAGCTGATCGTCCGTTACCAGTAGGAGAAGAGGATGCCTGCCAAGATTCGTGCAGAACAGCTCGACACGACAACCGGGACCATCTCGACCGTCAACGCTGGAGATGCATCGTCGGAGGGAACCGGGGATGGTGTCTCGAGGCGCGACCACCAGCATGCGGTGTCGACCGCGACAGCGGTTGAGCTCGCTGAGACGAATGCCGAGGGCGTCTCCGGTAGCCTCTCTCGAGCCGACCACACGCACGACCACGGCGATCGGTCGGGTGGATCACTGCACGCCGCTGCGACCACGGGCATCAACGGGTTCATGTCGGCCGCCGACAAGACCAAGCTCGACGGGTTGTCGGGCACGACCCCAAACCAGGAGCGGGTGACCACCGAGTCGATCATCAATACAGACACCGCTCTCACCGACACGCTCGATAACACCCCGACCTCGAATGCGTCGGTGTTGTTGCTCTTCAACGGTGTGGCCATGATCCAGGGGGCCAGCGAGGACTACACGATCAGCGGGACGACCATCACCTGGCTCGCCTCGTCTGGCACGGCGCCAAACATGAAGACGAGCGACGACCTCGTGGCCTACTACCAGAGCTAATCGAATGCCGGCGAAGATTCCACTCAAGCAGCTGGAGATCGGGGCCAATGTCCTGACCGTTGACACCGACGGAGACGGTGACTACGCCACCATCGCAGCGGCTGTTGCCGCCGCGTCGTCGGGCGACACAATTTACATCGGGCCTGGCACCTACTCCGAGACAGTCACGCTCTCGACTGGCGTCAACCTGTACGGTCCCGGGGCGACCATTACCGGGCAGGTGGTGCTCGCCGATGATTGCTCGGTGAAGCTCCTGCGTGTCACACGCACGGCTTCGGGCACGGCGGTACTGAAATCGTCTGGTACCGGCACAGCTTGGGTCGACATCGATGAGATTGACCTGACCGGCGGCCCGGCGCTCGGCGTTGTGAACACGTCGGCGACCGGCGTCATCGTCGTCAACGTTCGGCAGATTCACGTCGGCACGGGCGTCGGTGTCGGCGACACCACCAGTGGGATCGGTCACCTGCACATCGACATCGGCGACATTTACCTCACCGGCAACAACTCGATTGCAGTGGGTCGAGACGGCACCGGCTCCATCGTTGGTCGAATCGACCACATCCTCGAGGATGGTACGCCAACCGGCACAACCGGCATCCTTCACACGGCGAGTGATGGAGAGATTGACTTGTTTGTCAATGACCTGGCGGCTGACACCGCGTGGAACATCGGCAACAACGCTACGCTCAAGATTTGCGTTTTGAAATTGTCGGGGACCAGGACGGAGGGCGCGACCTCTACGGTCGCAGCCTTGCTTCCTCCTGAAGGATTCTACCCGTCTGCCGGAGGTGTGGCGCTCGTGCATCCCACGGACGCACGCGCCGATTTCAGCACTATCCAAGATGCGGTAGACAACACCTCGGCCAGAACGATTGTGGTTTGCCCTGGAAGCTACGATGAACTCGTCACCATCAGCGGAACAGCGGCATGTAGCGCAATCATCGGCCTGGGCACCCCATGGGATGGTACTGGTGTTCCCGTGGAGATTGATCCTACCGGTGCGAAGCTTGTTTCTGGTGCTGCCGCTGTGCTCGTACAAAAAAGCGTCGAGCTTCGCAATCTCAAGATCCGTCCCGCAGCACAAGCGGTCAACTCCAACCCGTTCAGTGCGGTCAAGGTCGACAGCGGCAGAGCGTACATCAGCAACTGCTACCTTCACGCCAACCCGAGCTTTGGAGGCACGGCATCGTACTACCGAGGCCTGTGGGTTAATGGTTCGGGGCAGTGCGAAGTTTGGGACAGCTTCATTCAGGCGAGCGACCGGGGCTCCGACCCGAAGGCGGTCTACCACGACAGCCAGTTCAGCTCCCGGTTCTTCAATTGCCAGACAGTGCAGGGATTCGACATCGGCGACGTCGAGGTCGACGCGGCAACCGCAGAATTCTACTGGTTCGGTGGTATTGTCGGGGGCGACTTCACCGTCACCTCTGCCAACGAGTGGTGGGTCAGCCCAGACACGCACATCAGCGGCACCCGCACGACGACAGGGAACCCGCAGATTGGTGGCGTCACCCCCAACGGCTCGATGTGGTACGACACCTCGCTCAACAAGCTGCGCGGGCGCGAGAACGGGTCGAGTGTCAATCTCCGCACCGACGACGACGCCATCCACGACAACGTGAGCGGGGAAATCAACGCCATCACGTCGAAGGCGACGCCAGTCAGCAACGACCTGTTGCTCATCGAGGACAGCGCGGACAGCAACGCGAAGAAGAAAGTCACAGTGGGGAGTCTGCCGGCGCCGGCAGCTTCACTGGATGCCGCGCAGTTCACCGACACAACCGGCAATCAGAGCCTCACCACCACTGCCGCAACGGTCAACCTCAACAATACGGCAGTGAGTAACTCCAATTACTCGCTTTCCGCCAACGAAATCACGATAAACTCGGACGGCACCTATCTAATCAATCATTGCGTATGCTACGACATCACCGACACAACCGGCGCAACCCGCGCGTCTTTGTCAACCTGGGTCGAGGAGGACTCGGCGGGGTATGCGCCTATCCCCGGATCCTATGGTCGCTCATACCACCGGGAGGCGTCCGGCGGTAGCGGTCCGGCTGGCAGCTGTATCGTGGCGCTGTCAAACGGAGACAAGATCCGGCTCCGAGCGCAGCAGCTGTTCGCAACGACCAGCATTGACACCACCGCGAACCAGGTTTCGCTCAACATTCTGAAGGTGGCGTAATGAGACCGGCGGGCGCAGCACCTTACTCCGGCAGAGTCGGGCCCCACCAGCGGGGCGTCCGCCGGTCACCCTGGAGGGACTGATGGCAATCACGAGTCTGTACCTCGAGGCCGACTTCGGCGTGCTCTACACAGGCCTCTCCACCGTGGGGTACACGTTGTACAACGCAGCCGGCGGCGTCGTCGTGGCGCGTACCACGACCGGCGTGGCCGAGCGCGGGAGCTCCGGAGTGTATGGTGTGACGGTGCCGACGATCGCGGATTCGGTCGCCTCCATCGTGTGGGATACCGGCGGCGGCTCGCCCGTCTACGCCTCCGAGGACATCGAGTCGGTCATCCGCCCGGCGCAGGACATTACCAAGTTGTCGGGTGGCGTATTTGTTGGCCCGCACGGCAACGACGCCAACACCGGCGAGCGCTCGGACCCGGTCGCCACCCTGGCGCAAGCCATCATCGTGGCAAACGCCAACGACGTGCGACGCATCAACTTCGTAGGTGACTTCACCGGTCAGTCCATCACTGGCGCCGTCGATGGATTTGAGTTCGTTGGCGACGGTGCCCCAAGCGCTGGCGCTTCGATCAATCTCAACGGGCAGCTCGTGACCAACTGCTCGTTCGTGCGGCTGAACGTGGGCAACGTTGTGGCCGCCGGTTCGACCAACAACGTATTCACCGAATGCAACCTGGCCAACATCCCGACCGGCGGCATCGGCAACCGCTTTGACCGTTGTACCCTGGCCGACACCATCAACATCACCAACGGTGCTTCACACGTATTCAAGTCGTGCTCCTCTGCGGTCGTTACCGGCGTCGGCTCGGCGCCGACGGTCAGCCCCAACACGTCGACCGGAACCAACATCCTGTTCACCGACTGGGAGGGAGACCTCACGATTGCGGACATCGTCAACGCCGGTGACGACGTCGAGATCAGCATGCGGGCCGGGGACCTCGTCATCGACTCGACCTGCACGGCAGGCACCATCACGGTGCGCGGGACGCCGACGAGCATCACGGACAACTCGACCGGTGCCACCGTGATAGACGAGACCGCCACGGTGAGTGTTGCTCCGCAGCCGTCTTGGTTCGATGCCATCTACTGCGACCCGACCAATGGCAACGACTCCAACTCGGGCACGCCGGCCGATCCTGTGCTCACCCTGGCGCAAGCCATCACAAACTGCGGCACGGAGGGCCTGTCCCGTATCGTCATTACGAGCGACACGATCACCACAAACATTCCGCTGGCGGTCGACCCGGGCGGCATCGAGATTGTGAGCGCCAACCCAAACCACGAGATTGACATCCAGTCGGTGTCGATCAACGGCACGGTGTTTCGCAACCTCACCATCGACGGCAACCTGCTGCCCCCGTCAGGGGCCGGGCCTCAGTTTGTCAACTGCACCATCATCTTGGGCAATTGCGGCGGCACCTTTGTGAATTGCAAGTTCAGCGGTGTGCAGACCATGGTGGCGGCGTTTGGCATGATCTGCATCGACTGCGACAGCCTCCTGTTCCACACCATCGACATGAATGGTGGTGACCCGTCAGCACCGCTGATCATGAGCGCCCACAGTGGAGACCTCACTCTTCGGGACTGTTCGGACGCCACGCAGTTGGCTATCATCCGCGGCGACGGATTTCTTGAGCTGAATCTCCTTTCCACCATCAGTAACATCGGCCTCGAGGTCGGCGGCACCGTGCGTCTGGTTGACGGCAGCACTGGCGGCACCATCAACGACTACAGCACCACGCAGCTCGTGGACGATGAGCAGACCGCGCAGCACGGCGCTGGGTCCTGGCAGACCGGGGCGGCTACCCAACAGGACATCCGCGACGCCATGAAACTGGCTCCGACTGGCGGGGCGCCGGCGGCCGGTTCGGTGGACGAGCACCTCGATGACATCCTCGCGGATACCGCTGCGATGGAGCCCAATATCGACGCAGCCATCAGCTCGAGGGCGACTCAGGCCGACATCCTGTCGGACGCTACCCCGTTCCCGGGGTCCAATATCGATGCAGCCATCAGCTCCAGAGAGTCTGATGCAGATGCTGCGACCAGAGCGTCGGACATACAATCGGACGTTGCGCTGGAGAACGCCCAAACCCGCGGGTTCATTGCGAGCGAGATCCCGGTCATGAAGGCGTACATCACCAACGAGCACAACATCACGAGGGCTGACATTGCCGCCCTCAACGACCCCTCTGCGGCAGACATTGCCGACGCCGTCCTGCGCGAGGTGGTCGCCTACCACG
>Ga0272441_10001893_pt1 | contig 43778 bp, 39 predicted proteins | sample SSMProp6N_FD_193582 | JGI IMG/M metagenome (GOLD analysis project Ga0272441, IMG submission 193582) | Marine sediment archaeal communities from Little Sippewissett salt marsh, Falmouth, MA, United States - SSM-Prop-6N | ecosystem: Environmental > Aquatic > Marine > Wetlands > Sediment ...
TCCTTTTACGAGCGATTTCCAGCGAGGATATTTGTGTACTTCGTCAAGGATCAAAAGGCCGGGCTTTTCCGGAAGGGTCAACTTTGTTATAGATTCCCGGTGAGGCCGATGATCCCAGTTAAGATACGTAGAAGACTCAAAGCTGTCTCCGACCATTTTCGCCAGGGTCGTTTTACCCACTTGCCTGGGGCCGTCCAGAAAAACCATCTTTTCCGGCAGATCCTGCCTTATTATTTCTTCAAGATATCGTTGAATCATTTGCGACACCTCGTAATAAGTTTCGGATGTATATCAAAATAATCATGATTTTTTTCGAATACAGTTGAATTTTATCATATTCCGCTTTCGTTTAAAAACCACCAGATTTCACACGATTATTGTATAAAACAGGGGCTCCGGCTGAAAAACAGCCGAAGCCCCTGTCAACTTTTTACCGATATTGCATGGCGCCGGAGGGGGGAATCGAACCCCCACGGGGTTGCATCAGGTGCGGTTTTTGAGTGTACCGGAACGTTTTGGCAGCTTTGCCTGTAAAACCCTTCATTTGCAACTAAACCGCGCTATTTGGCCGGGTGAAACGTGTTCTGTAATGCCGGCTGGTCGCCTTTTACGGTTTACATATGCGTCAAAATGTTTACCTCATTTATCCGTCTACCGACCTATTTCCACAAGTTGATAGCCTTTCTCTCTGAACAGCCTCAGGCACGCGTCGACGGCCTTGGCGTCATACAGAGTTCCCCTGTTTTGTTCTATTTCTTCAAGTGCGGCGTCTATGCCAAGGGCCATGCGGTAGGGCCGATGGGACGCCATTGCCTCTACCACATCCGCAACGGCAAGTATCCTGGCTTCCGGAAGAATCTCCTCGCCTTTCAGGCCCCTCGGGTAACCGGAACCGTCCAGGCGCTCGTGGTGCTGGTAAACTATCTCTGCGACAGGCCAGTCGAAATCGACATTTTTCAGTATTTCAAAACCGAGTCTCGGGTGCTCCCTGATGATAGCGGTCTCCGTTACGCTCAGTTTTCGAGGCAAACTCAGCAGTTCGGCCGAAACGGATACCTTGCCCAGATCGTGGATGACACCGGCTATTCTTATGCCCTCTACCTGTTCCGGAGGAAAGCGCATTTCGTCGGCGATGGCCCTTGCGAGATCTCCCGTCCTCTTCTGGTGCCCGGCCGTGTATGGGTCGCGGGCTTCAACGGCCGAAACAAGCACCTGTATCACCGACCCGGTCACGCCACGAAGACGTTCCAGGGTGGCTTTCAATCCCGTTTCCGCCCTTTTGCGTTCAGTTATGTCGTGAGCCAGAAAGCCTATGCTCCGGACTGTTCTGTCTACATTGAAAAGCGGGAAGAGTGTCGTCACAAAACAGCGTTGCGATCCGTATATTTCCAGGTTGTCTTCCGCCGTGAAGCACTCTCTGGAATCCTGCACATGGCGGATTCGACGCATCAGGGTGTCTGACGTTTCGGGAGACAGCAGGTCCTCAATGGATCTGCCCAGTATTTCATCCGCCGGCTTTCCGTATGTACTGCAAATTGAACGGTTTACCATCTGGTAGCGCCCTTCAACATCGAACTCGCTGATCAAAATGGGGCTGTTGTCGAGAATGGCCTGCAACCTGCAGGATGATTCCCTGATCCGCTCTTCGTTCAGTTTGCGCTGCGTGATATCGCTAATGACGAGCCGGCACACCGGGGGGCCGCCGGTTTCCTGTACCGCCAATCCTCTCAGGCTGAACCAGCCTGGTTGTCCTTCACTTTTTGCATGGCGCACTTCGCGGACCCGAGGTTCTCCTGTTTCAAATATCTCTTTTATCTGATTGCAGTAGACGTCCTGGTCCTCCCTCAAAATAAAGCGACTGAAGGGCCTGTTTGCCAGATCTGCGCGGGGTTTTCCCAGCATGGCGGCCGCGGTCAGGTTGATCTCCAGGATAAGGCCTTTTTCGCTGACTGTGCAGTAACCCACCGGCGCCAGGTCGTAAAGATCCTGAAAGTGCGTCCGCGAAACATCCAGCTCCGCCTGGGCCTCGATCAGTTCTTCGTTCTGCATCTCCAGTTCCACACGGTAAACTTCAAGCTCGTGAAGCAATTCGCGGATCTCTTCCGTCGACATTGCCTTTACCTGTTCCGCCGAAACAGCCGCTCCGGGAACGGCTGTTTCGGCCCTTTTACGCAACTCTGCCGCCTTTTTGATCCTGATGTCTTTTTTCTTCATTTCACCCCTCCGGAAATATCGAACGCCGCGGATGTGGCTCCAGTGACTTCTCCGTGGTCATCCTTTAAAGGTTCCATAAAAATATCGTATGTCCGCTCACCCTCGGGGTAGATAAAGGTCACCGTTTCCCTCAGTTCGGCGGCGGTTTCTATCACTTGCTTTTTCATGCTGACAAGTTTGCGTGCGGTTTCGCTATCGGCGATTTCATCGTCTCGTTTACCTATGACCGATTCGGGGTCGAAATCCGGGTCGGGGTCACGAACCCATGTGTAGCGCAGGTTCCTGTCGACATGAGCCAGGATCGCGGACGACCCCTTAAGCGCAAGCCTGCATCGCGACTCGCTCTGGAGCAGAGCCTCCCTTGCCTGCTTTTCCCCGCTGATGTCCACAAAGGTAACTACGGCGCCTTCTATTACATTGTCCTGCGTGCGGTAGGGCTGTATCCGCATTTTGTAACACGCCCCCGCTATGGACTGAACCTCTATTTCCTTTGGAACCAGGGTCTCAAGGACTTCCCTTGTGTCTTTTATAAGATCGTCGTATCCGGTTATGTTTGCGACAATATGCCCTACCGGTCGGCCGATGTCGCTTTGAATAAGGTTGATCAGCCTGACGGCGGCCGGCGTGAAACGCAGTATCCTCATGCCCAGATCAAGAAAGATCGTCGCCTGGTTGGTCCCGGAAAGAAGGTTGTTCATGTCGTTGATCGCCCTGGACAGGTCGGCCACCTTTGTCTGGAGCTCCTCGTTGACGGTGGCCAGTTCCTCATTGACGGACTGCATCTCCTCCTTGGATGTCTCCAGTTCTTCGTTGGTGGACTGCAGTTCTTCGTTGACCGACTGCATCTCCTCGTTCGAGGATTTGAGCTCTTCGTTGGAAGTCTCCAGTTCCTCTATGGCGGTCTGGAGATATTCCTCTTTGGTCCGCAGTTCCTTGCGCAGAGACTCGATGCTGTCGTTTGATTCGGCTTCCGATATATCCGGTTTTTCGGGGGTCTGCAAAGATTTCTGCATGATTTCGGGCTCATTATCAAAATCTTGCTGTTGCTCCATAATGACCATGAACAGGGGCTCGCCGGATTGCCCCGCAATGGCTGTCGTCACTGGGCAAACGGTAAGGTTGACTGTTGTAAAATCGCCGTTGGTTTTTACCCGGAGGTTCGCAAGGCGTATGCTCTTGTCGCCTCCAGACGCTTTATGCAGCGCCGTCACAAGGTCGTGCTTCAGGCCTTCGCGGGCCATTCTGATAATGTTGTTGAACCCGGCCTCTCCCTGCGCCGGTTCAAGGAACATTCCGGTGCGCCCGTGGAGATACAGGATGTCTCCGTTGCCTTTGACAAGCGCCGCGGCAGGAGCAACCTCCCTGAGAAGCGCCTGCTCCGCCAGATCCCGCAAAGAGACCTTTCCGGCTCCGGACGTCCTGGCGGCGACCGGTATGACTATCTCCCTGTCTGCTGTGGTCCGCGGCATAAACCCGCCAGGCGGCATGTGGTGCAGGTATTCCTTGCGCTGGTATATCTTGGCCTTGCGGTTCACCACGGAAAAGAGTTTGCCGAACTCTCCCACGGTCTCGGATGTTCCCAGAAACAGAAAACCGTCCGGATTAAGGGCGTAGTGAAAGAGCGGTATGAGTTTTTTCTGCAGATCCCCGCTCAGGTAGATAAGCAGATTGCGGCAGCATATCAGGTCCAGTTTCGAGAATGGGGGGTCCTTTATGACATTCTGCTCGGAAAATACCAGCATGTCCCGGATGCCTTTGGTGATACAGTACCCGCCGCCCTCCGGTTCGGCGGTGAAAAAACGCGCAAGGCGTTCAGGTGTTATGTCGGCGGAAATATTGGCCGGATAACGGCCCGCCCGGGCTACGGATATGGCCTGGCTATCGATATCTGTAGCAAAGACCTGTATCCTGAAGCTGCGTTTAAGGGCTTCCTGCTGTTCCGCCAGCAAGATCGCCAGCGAGTAGGCTTCCTCTCCCGTGGCGCACCCCGTTGACCAGACGCGTACTGTCCCGTCAACAGGCTTGCCTTCAAAGATCCTGGGAATTACATGTTCCTCCAGAACCCCGTAGACCTCGGGGTCACGGAAAAAGCCTGTAACGCCTATCAGAATATCTCTGAACAGAACCTCGACTTCATCCAGATTCTGCTGCATGAACCTGACATAACTCTCCATCTCTTTGATCTGCTGAACGGCCATTCGCCTTTCGACCCTGCGCAGGATAGTACTGGGTTTGTACTGGGAAAAATCGTGACCGGTGTGGGCGCGGATAAGGATGAACATCTTCTTGAGCGCGCTCTCTACGCCCGAAGACAACGATGTTCTGACTATGGAGGGAGCACCTAAAGCGTGTGCTACATAGGCAATGATCCGGGCGGGCATCTCTGCCGGAACCAGTTGATAGTCGATCATGCCGGTTCCGATTGCGCTTCGCGGCATGCCGTCAAATTCGGTGGATGCGGGGTCCTGCGCCATCGCCATACCGCCCTCGCCCTTTATTGCCCTTACTCCCAGCGTACCGTCACTGCCGGTGCCGGAAAGAACAATGCCGATGGCCCTTTCTCTTTGATCCTGAGCCAATGACCGGAAGAAAAAATCGATGGGCATTCTCTGGCCGCGGGGCGCGGCGGGTTTCAGAAGCTGCAGGGTTCCGTTAAGAAAAGCCATGTCGAAATTGGGAGGAATGATGTAGGCGCAGTTGGGGCAAACCTTCATGCCGTCCTCGACCTCGAATACCTGCATCCGGGTGTATCTGCGGATGAGATCCGAAAGGATGCTTTTGTGGTCGGGCGCAAGGTGCTGTACCAGGACAAAGGCCATATCCGGATCTTTATCATCGGGCATGCCCGAAAAGAAATTCTCGAAAGCCGATAATCCCCCGGCCGAAGCCCCTATGCCCACGATCGGGAAATAGTCCGTTTTGTTCTCCGGAACTTCTGCGCCAACAGGCTTTGCCGCCTCTTTGACAGGGGTGTTCTTTTTACGCGCCATATAAACGCCTCCCGGACTCTCTGAATACTTATCATAACATTATTTCGTCAGGTTTCCGAGTTAATTTATCAAATAGCGTAACCCCTGGCGTTTTGTCATTGTGAGCCCATTTGAAGAGCTATACGATAATCCGGTTATTGTTGAGATATCTTCAACTCGCAGGAATAGCTTGTAAAACATCTGATCCAAAAGTAGAAGGACGCTGCCTGATTTTTTCCCAAGGCGTTCGTATAGTTTGTCCCTGTATTTCTCTCGAAGATGCACTGTTTTTTTAGCCGTCTCTGTAGCTTCATCTGCACTGGGAAAACCTCTCAAAGGGCCCTTTGGCGAGTTCTGGCGATATCGCGTAGGAGACTACAGGTTGATATGCGCGATAGAAGATAGCCGCATGGTGATATTGGTTCTAAGAATCGCGCATCGCCGGAAAGCACATCGACAACCACGGTAGTAACGACATCCCGATATTTTGCAGTTACACCTTCGTGTTCCTTATACCTCGAACAAAACAGGGGCTCCGGCTAAAAGATAACCGAAGCCCCTGTCAACTCCCCGGCAACATCTAGTAGCGACGCCAGCTAAAAGCTGTGTATCACACTTACCCATATTCTTGGGGAACGCTGGTTGTCGTCGGACTGGGCGTCACCGCCCCACGTTTCCCAGGCAGCGCATGCGTCTATGCGCCAGCCGTTTTGCGTGTACCTGAAACCTATTCCCGCTCCGGCGATGCTCCTGTCTGCGTTTCCCGAGTCGGCGTCTATATGACCTGCGTCGTAAAAGATATAGGGGGTAAAATAAGTATTCGCCCAGACTGTGATCCCGTTTATATTCTCGCAAAAGGCTATTTCTTGAAAAAAGAAAGCGCTCGTTCACTTTTGTTGCTATACATCCCAATAAAAAATAACCCCGCCGGAGGCCTTTCGGCGTGTCCAACGGGGAGCAAGTCAACCTTTTTATCGTTACCAATCGTTTGCGGCTGTGATGCAACAACATGACATCAGCTCGCCTACGGAGCAGAGCCAGCGGGGTTGAGGGATTATTCCACCCGTTTTGCCTTTCTGTAAACATCTCCGTCGTTTCGCTTTCCGATAATGTAGACATAAACACACGAAGGGTCAAAACCATAAATTATCCGATACCCACCGGAATCGATTCGAAAAAACGAACTGCCCTTCATTTTAATGGAATCTTCCGGCCTTGGGTTTTCAAGCAGGGCCAATACCTTTTTGGCAACCTGGGCGGAATGCTTTTTAGGTATACGGCTCAGGAAACTTTCCGCCTTTTTCGAAAGCGAAATATTCCTATTCATCACCGGCGGATGCGATAAACCCTGTCAATTTATTGAGGGATTCCTCAACGCTCAAAAAGCTGGAAGATTTTCCTTCCTCGGCCTTGGTTATCCAGTACAAATCCTCTATTCTCTGAAGCCTCTCGTATTCACTGTGAGAAATAAGAACCGCTGAAATGCGCCCCGACCGTTTGATTATTACGGGTTCGGTCAGGGATTCTTCAAGGATCCTTCCAAAGTTTTGTTTCGCTTCCGTGGCGCTTGCCGTCTTCATGGTCTATTCCTCCAATTTGCCACTCTAGATGTTCATTATAGACATATCGGGCGAATTGGACAACAGAGGAGACTCATAGTGTAGCCGGACAGCGATAATATCACCCCTTAAGGGGACAGCGAAAATGTCATCCCCTAAAAGGAATAAGGCGTTCCGGGCCGGGGCCGAAAAGATGCGACAATCTATCGCCCGGGAACAGGCGAACCCGGGCTACACAACACCAATGCCATGAGCACAGCAATTACTGCACAAACCAGGGGCTCCAGCTGAAAAACAGCCGGAGCCCCTGTCAACTTTTTACCGATATTCTGTGGTGCCGGAGGGGGGAATCGAACCCCCACGGGGTTGCCCCCGGCGGATTTTGAGTGTACCGGAGGGCGAAGATCATCTTTTTCGAAAACCCGGTATCTGCAACGTAACCGCACTGTTCTGTCGGGCGAAACCTGCTCTTAAATACCGCTCTGTCGCCTTTTCCGGTTTGACATATGCGACAAAAGCGATTTTTCCCTTTGACAGCCCGTTTTCAGTAGATTTCCTTAATCTGACCGTCTACCGGGGAAAACACCTTGCTCATCAATTGCAACGTTTTCAAAAGAGGCCTGTAATTACCCCGTTCTTATCGACATCGATAGATTCGGCAGCAGGTTTTTTGGGCAACCCGGGCATGGTCATGATAGAACCACAGATGGGCACCACAAATCCCGCCCCGGCCGAGAGTCTTACTTCTCTTACCGTAAGGCGCCAACCCCGGGGCCTACCCATTTTGGAAGGATCATCAGAAAGACTCATCTGTGTTTTTGCCATGCAAACAGGGAGGTTTCCGTAGCCCCTGCTTTGCAATTGTTCCAGGACCCTTGAGGCTAAGGGTGTATATGAAACACCATCGGCGCCGTAAACGTTTCTTGCGACTTTTTCGATCTTTTCCTTCAGGGGAGTTTCCATACTGTACAGTGGGCTAAAGTTTGCATTGCTTTGCATGGCCCGGTCAACTTTTTTCGCCAGATCAAGCCCCCCTGCGCCGCCTTTTTCCCAAACTTCGGACAATGCAACCTGCTGCCCAGCCTCTTCTACGTGAAGAAGAGTTTTTCTCAATTCGGCTTCAGTATCCGTAGGAAATTTATTCAGCGCCACTACAACTGGAACCCCGAATTGGGATATGTTCTCGATATGGGCGTCAAGGTTTTCAAAACCCTTTTCAAGGGCTTCCAGATTCTCGTTTCCGAGGTCGTTTTTGCCGACACCACCATGCATTTTAAGAGCGCGTACCGTGGTAACCAGAACAACAGCGTCGGAATGAAAGTTACCGTACGGGCAAGCAATATCCATGAATTTTTCGCCGCCCAGGTCAGAGGCGAAACCGGCCTCTACAACGGCCACATCCGAGAGTTGCAACGCGAGTCTGGTGGCTATGAGCGAGTTGGTTCCATGAGCGATGTTGGCGAACGGTCCTCCATGCACAAAGGCCGGGGTATGCTCCAGGGTCTGGACAAGGTTGGGAAACAGGGCGTCTTTCAACAGAGCGGTCATGGCGCCTTCGGCCTTCAGGTCATGGGCCGTTACCATTTCGTCATCGAAAGTATAACCCACGACGATCTTGCTTAACCTTTTCTTAAGGTCTTCTATATCTTTTGAAAGACAGAGGATGGCCATCACCTCGGAGGAAACGGAAATATCGAATCCGCTCTCTCTGGGTATCCCGTTTCCCCTGCCTCCAAGGCCCGTTATGATCTGCCTCAGGGAACGCTCGTTCATATCCATAACTCTCTTGAATGTGATTTTTCGCGGGTCGATTTTGAGACTGTTCCCCTGCTGCAGATGGTTGTCCAGGAGGGCCGCCAGAAGATTATGCGCGGTGGTAACAGCATGGATGTCTCCTGTGAAGTGAAGATTTATATCCTCCATTGGAAGCACCTGAGAGTAACCACCCCCAGCGGCTCCCCCCTTGATTCCAAAGCATGGACCAAGCGACGGTTCTCTAAGGCATGTAAAAGCTTTTTTGCCGATTTTTTCAAAGGCCTGCGCAAGCCCTATCGTAGTTGTAGTCTTGCCCTCTCCCGCCGCAGTTGGAGTTGTTGCGGTAACAAGAACCAACCTGCCTGAAGGGCGGGCCGACATGTCGGGCAAAGATGTAAAATCGACTTTGGCCTTGTATTTCCCATATGGTATCAGGGCCTCTGTCTGTATCCCGGCATGGCGTGCTATCTCTTCAATGGATTTAAGCTTCGCCGATTGAGCAATCTGGATGTCAGTCTGCATTTCAAACTCTCCTCAGCAACAATGTCTGTACCCCGCGGTGTTGAAAGGCGGGACCAACGCCGTCAGGCGGTGTATCCCTTTTTTGCGTCCCTGCCCAGGGAATCCGCTCCGAGAATCGCCGCGTATACCATATCAGGGGTTACGGGGAAGGGCTCGCTATGTATGGTTTCGTTTTCGGCTGCAGTCGCTTCGGCAACTTGTTTGATCTTTTCCTCAGTTACCTCTTTGATTCCAATATCCGCAAGTGTTACGGGCAACCCAACTTTTATACAGAAATCAAGTATTTCCCGCACCAGAGCTTGCGACCTGTTTTCAAGAACGAGCTGGAAAATGATTCCGAATGACACTTTTTCGCCATGGTAAAAACCGTGTGTTTCTTCCAGAACCGTTACTCCATCGTGAAAAGAATGCGCCGCCGCCAAACCCCCGCTTTCAAAACCTATTCCCGAAAGCAGCGTGTTTGCTTCTACTATTTTTTCTACAGCCTCAGTGGGCACGCCCCGCTCTACGGCCAGTTTTGCCTGATAGCCGTTTTCGATGATCGTGTCATAGCAGAGTCTTGCCAAACCCTGGGCCGCAAGCGTAGACACCGTACCCTGCATTCCGGCTGTACCGGTACGGTAACTGGTATCGGCCTCCAACCATGTTGAAAGCGCATCGGCCATTCCGGAAACAAAGAGGCGCGGCGGCGCCTTGGCGATAACAGCAGTGTCCACCAAAACAAGGTCCGGGTTTCTCGATAAAAGCAGGAACGAATCGAACTCTCCGGTTTTTGTGTATATCACCGACAAGGCGCTGCATGGTGCGTCGGTTGCCGCAATTGTAGGTACGACTGCCAGAGACAGTTTCATGGAGTGAGAAACCGCTTTGGCTACGTCGATGGATTTTCCCCCACCGACCCCGACAACAATATCGGCCCTGAACCGTGAAGCAAGTTCAATCAGTCTTGAAATTTCTTCCTCACAGCACTCTTGACCGTAATTTTCTATCTGAAATTGAAGGTCATGTTTTTTAAGGCTTTGCTGTATCTCATTCCCAACCACTTTAATCCCTATGGGGTCGGCAATGACAAAAACTCGAGTTCCCCCAAGTATCGAAAGATATTTGCCTGTTTCCCTGATAGCCCCCGGGCCCTGGACGTACCTGCCGGGAGAAATGAACATTTTCAGCATTTTCAATCACCTCAAATGAATTGGGGGGCGTCTTGTAGACGCCCCCCATAAACAAATACTAGTACTATTTGGATACCAGCATGTTCTCCCAAAGCCTGGAGTCTGTTACTTCGATTTCCTGCGGAACAAGCGGACCCTGCAGGCAGATAAATGCTCCTTCATCCGCCCACGTGTTTTCGATAACCCTGGCCGGAGACCAGAGTGCATCTTTTTCGGTAATGGTGTCACCTATTTGGGGAACAGGATTTCCCTTGATTTTGTCGTACAGATACTGGACAGCAAGCTGTGCCGAGGCGTATGCAGGCTGCTCTACAACGGCCAGCAATTTTCCCTGTTTGATGAGTTCTACGCCTTCCGGGCCAATGCAGATTCCGCAGATGCCGAAATCCCCGGCCTGGAGTCCGGCTGCTTCTATGGCCGAAACGGCTCCAGCACCCATGATATCGGGCGTCTGGACATATACACCAAGAACCTTGTCGCCGAACCTGGTTAGAAGGTCGGATACCTTGTTGTGAGAATCGGTGTTATTCCACTTGCCTTCGCCCTGGGCCACTGTGAGCTGGGGATATTCATCGACAACGGAATTAAAGCCCTTGGTGCATGCCTGGGTAAACATGTCGGCCTGATCACCCGTAATTTCTATTACTACTCCTTCGGGAACCTCTCCGCCGTTCCTTTCCATTATTCCTTCAACAAAAGCCCGGGCCGCCTTTGCGCTGGCTTTTTCTATATCGAACGAAAGGAAGAAATCGACCTTGCCGCCTTCAGGCGAGGTGTCTACGGCGGCAACCGGAATATCGGCTTCGTTCAGGCGCATGATTCCGGGAACAAGACCCCTGAGATCCACGGCTCCGGCAAGGATAAACGCATCAATATCCTGCGTGATGAAGTTGTCGATTATATCCATGATCTTCATCGTATCGCCTTTGCCCGCGTGAACGATAAGGTTGATATTATTCGCTTCCGCCATGTCCTCGGCGCCCTTGACCATGGCCACCTGGAACGGCGCCGACGGATCCCTGATTATCATTCCGAAGGTGAGTTCTTCATCCGCGGCTTCGACTGCACCGGCTGCGACCGAAAAGAGCAATCCAAGTATAAAGAGCCCTAAAACCAAAAGCTGGATCTTTTTCATGAGTTTCCCTCCTTATGAAAAACGCTTAAGCTTTATCCACACTTCAACGCCGTAGTACTGGTTCCGGATACCTTGCGACCACCTCCCGCCGTGACCGGTACTACAGGCTATGCCGTCGCTTCTGTGTTTTTCAGTTTTTTAAGCTGTTCGTTTCGTAAAAGCTTCGCCCTCAGCTGGAACCTGAACCGGTCAATAAGGATGGCCAGGAAAATGAGTGTTCCCTGGACCGCATGGACCAACGTCACCTGAACTCCCATAAGATTCAACGCGTTGGAAAACATTCCCAAAAGAATAGCGCCGCCCAGCATCCCCAGGGACGACCCCTTGCCTCCGGACATCGAAGTTCCCCCAAGCAACGCGCCAGCGAAAGCCAGGAGCACCATGCCGTTCCCCATCGTGTTGGAAACCGAGTCTTGTCGCCCTGCAGTCAGCAGGCCCGCAACAGCCGAAAGGACGCCCGCTATCACAAAACCGGCGATTATCATTCGAGTGGTGTTTACTCCGGCGACATAACTTGCCCGCTTGTTGCCCCCTGTAGCCATATAGTTCCTTCCAAAAACAGTGTGTTTGAGAACGATGTGGAAAAACAGAAAGATACCGAAGGTTATGAATATGGCCACAGGCATGTTACCCAGGGCATGGATCCTGGCTTTACCGATGAACGAGTAGGCGGGGTTGAGCGGGAATATGGAAAACGGGATAAGAAACAGGATCAGGCCACGCAAAATAATGGAGACCGAAAGCGTCTGCATCAAGGCGTTCATACCCAGTTTGGAAACACACACACCATTGAAAAGCCCGAGCATTCCACCAACCACCAGGGTCAGAAAGATGCAAAGAAACGGGTTACCCAATACTCCGGGAAACCAGTTTGTGGCCGCCAGGATAACGATACCGGGAGCAAAAGCCAGTATCGAGTCGATGGACAGATCGAGATTACCGCTTATCAGCACAAACCCCTGGGCAAGCACCAGCATGCTCATTATGGTTGAGTGGTAAAGGATATTTACTATGTTCGACCACGACGAAAACTGCGGCACTCCGTAAGCACTTACGAGAAAAAACAGGATAAGCATGATCCATATCACGTTGTCCAACAAAAACAATTTGATTTTCAACCCATTAGACATGCTTTTTTCACCTCAAAAATCGACAATTAAAACCCTTGAATATCCATAAATAGTTGCTGTTCCTCAAAATCGATACGTTCGTATGTTTTCTTTATTCGGCCCTCGTACAACACGATGACCCGGTCACATATCTCAATGAGATCATCGAGACTTGGAGAAGTAATGATCACGCCTGCGTTTCCCCGGATTTTTTCGTAAATCAGAGAAAGAATGCTTCTCTTCGCTCCGACATCAACCCCTTTTGTCGGCTCGTCAAGGAGATAGACCTCTGGTTCGGCCGCCATTATGCGGCCGATCATTACCTTCTGTTTGTTACCACCCGAGAGCTCCTCTACAGCCTGTTCCAGGGAAAAGGCTTTGACCTGAACGTTTTCAAACACCTGCCCGGCTTTTTGTTCGCAAAGGGATGAATCGATAAGCCCGAATCGGGTAAATTTGCGAAGGCTGTTCAAAACAAGATTATCCTTGATGCTGAAAAGGCTTATCAGGCCCTCGGCTTCGCGCTCTTCGGGCAGGTAGGTAACCCCGTTTTCGAGAGCCTGGCTAGGCTTGCTGAAATGACAGGTCTCTCCCTTAAGAAGAACGTCTCCCGTATCTGACGGTTCTATCCCTGCTATACCTTTGAGTATCTCGGTTCTGCCGCTTCCCCTCAGCCCTGCGATGCCAAGCACTTCTCCGCGGTGCAGAGAAAAACTAATATCTTCGTATTCCCCCCAGCGAGTCAAACCCCTAACCTCCAACAGAGTTTCACCAACTGCGGTGGCGGAGTCACATGTCGCCCTTATCTTGTCTGATACATGTCCTTCGCCGACAATAAGTTCCGAAAGACTCTGATGGGTCACCTGGCTTTTTTCCCTTGTAGTGATTGTTTCTCCATCGCGCAGAACTGTGAGACAGTCGCAAATTTCCATCAATTCTTCTATGTGGTGTGAAATGTAGATAATAGCCTTTCCCTGTTCTCGCAGATCGTTTACGATTTTCTTCAATATCTGAGAGTCTTTCTGTGTAAGCGGTGCGGAAGATTCGTCGAGGATGATGATGTTGGCGTCTTCAACGATGCAGGCCTTTACTATCAACAACAGTTGCCTTTCGCTGAGTGAAAGATCACCCGCCCTGAGCCTTACGTCAATGTCGAGACCGGCTTTCTCAACCAGTTGCTTTGCATTGGTGAACATACCGGGCCAGTCGACGAATGTTTTACCGGCGCCGAAATTCCCGAGAAAAAGGTTTTCGGCAACCGTGATATCCAGAATGATCTCCGGTTCCTGTGTGACTATAGCAACCCCTTCTCTTTTGGCCTGGACCCTGCTTAGGCGAGAGAATGAGTTGCCTTCAATCGAAATTGTCCCGGACGTGGGTGTAATGAGCCCGGCAAGGATACCAACCAGCGTTGATTTACCCGCCCCGTTTTTTCCTATAAGACCGTGAACCTGGCCATATTTCACCCTGAGGTTGACGTCCTTCAACGCGACTGTTCCAGGATATATCTTTGTGATTTTTGTCAGTTCAAGAGCGTCGCCGCCGGAGGACCGATTGGCATGGTTAAAGCAGTCAGGCTTTTCAGAAATCGTATTGCGCATGTGTTGCCTCCCTTGATGCAAGGATTCGCCTGATAATGCAATTTCCCTTCAGGCAAACAGTTTCTAACCTCTTAGCTTCGCGGAATACTGATGCCCGAAAAGACCTTCGACTCCGGCTAGCCTCGCGCAGGGCCCGGAAAGATATCTCCCGCCCTCTTCGGTGATCTCCTGAACCGAACTGATTTTGATAAATGTTTCGACAGATACACCGTTTGAAAACCTGCTGCACCGCGAGGTTGGCAAAATATGGTTGGGTCCCGATACATAGTCGCCGAAAGGAACTGGAGCGTAATGCCCAATGAAAAGTGAACCAAAGTTTTCCAGCTTTTCCGAAGTAGCGCGACTGTCTTCAGTCATCACCTGGAGGTGCTCCGGCGCTATTTCGTTGGTGATCTCTACAGCCTCATCAAGTGAGTCGGCAATAAGTATCCGACCGTTGTTTCTCCAGCTCTGGCCTGCGAGTTCAGCAGTTTTCAGGGTTTTCAACTGTGTGGCAATTTCTTTGGTAACCTGGTCTGCAAGGTCTCTGCTTGTTGTCACAAGGACCGTCCAGGAATTTGGATCGTGTTCGCAGCGTGAAAGGGAATCAGCGGCGACCCATTTGGGATTGGCCGAATGATCGGCGATTATTACGACTTCACTTGGTCCTGCAAGCATGTCTATCCCGACAGACCCACTGACCTGTCTTTTTGCTTCGGTTACGAATTTGTTTCCCGGGCCAACGATTATATCCACCGGTTTCACTGTTTCGGTGCCAAAGGCGTAAGCCGCTATGGCCTGGGCTCCTCCCATGCAGTAAACCTCATCAACCTGGGCAATATCCATTGCAACGAGGACGGCGGGGTGAATGCCTTTGCTTCCTCTGCTGGGGGGTGAACAGGCCGCTATCCTCTTTACTCCGGCGACTTTTGCGGGAATAGCCGACATCAATGCAGACGAGGGCAGCGGGTATCTGCCCGCAGGCACGTAGCAACCACATGAACTGATGGGTATAAGCCGATGCCCCAGGGTTACACCCGGGGTTATTTCATAGCTCAATCCCGTCAGACACGCTTTCTGGTGCTCGGCAAAATTCCTTATCCTTTTTTCGGCGAATTTAAGGTCCTCAATAGTTTGAGAGTCAACTTCCGAATATGCTTCCTTAAGTCTTTTTGCCGGAACTCTTGCCGATTCCAGACGCAGACCGTCGAATTTTTCTGTATACGAAAGCAACGCGTCATCCTTTTTTTCGCTTACATGGTCAAGAATCTCACTTACGGTTTTTTGCACAGAAACATCTTTGTCTTTGTGGGAACATTCCGCTTCCTTGTAGACCAACATCAGCAAACAACTCCTTTCTTGTTAAGAGAAAAACCTATCAGCTTGCCAGCCAGCCACCGTCTACATACACGATCTGCCCGGTCAGATAATCAGAAGCGGAACTGCAAAGGAAAACAACCGTTCCCAGAAGATCCTCTACTGTTCCCACCCGGCCAGCGGGAATACGCTCTTCGATCCATTTTTTGTGTTCGGGGTCCTGGAAAAAGGGTTCGGTCATGGGAGTACGGAAATACCCCGGCCCCATGGCGTTGACCTGTATGTTGTACTTGGCAAGTTCAATGGCCATGGTTCTGGTTATTCCAAGCACTCCGCCTTTTGTCCCGCAGTAAACCGATGACTGAGAAAGGCCGATAGCGCTACCCAGCGAGCCAATGTTGAGAATTTTTCCCGATTTCTGATCTTTCATAACGTTAGCCGCGCCCTGCGCGGTAAAAAATGCTCCCCGGAGATTGACCCCCATTATCTTGTCGTACTGTGCCTCTGTAACATCTACAAAGTCGTTGATTTCCTCGACACCGGCGTTGTTGATAAGGATATCCAGGCTTCCGTGGCGGGAAACGATTTCTCGGAAGGCTTGAGCCGTTTTTTTGGGTTTCGTTACATCGAGTAAAAGGCCTTCCGCATTTCCGCCAGCGGATTTAATTTCTTCCGCAGTGGATTCCACTCCCGTGAGATTGAGGTCGCAGCAAACGACAAAAGCACCGGACTCAGCTAATCCTTTTGCGTATCCTTTGCCCAGCCCCTGGGCTGAACCGGTTACGACGGCCACTTTTCCCTTCAAACTGAACTGATCAAGGACTTTCATCAATCTTTCCCCTTTCGTGTAAGAAGTGATAGATTTACTAACTGTCCTGGTTTTTGGTTACTTTGATCTTTTCAGTGTCCGTATCTATTTCCACCCAGTCCCCGTCTGCAATGATCTCAAAGGGGTCTGTTTCGACCCTGTCAACCATCGGCGTTTCAACAACCACGGCTGCGGATACAAGAACGGGTTCGATTTCTCCTACAATTATTCCGAGCGGGAGATTTCCCTTTACCGACATCTGGTAAAACCCATCCACCTGAACGACGGAGCTACCCTTGCCTGATTGGAGAACAAGTATTTTGTTTGCTATCGAGCGGCCCTTCAAGGGATGGTTTTTTTCTATAACTGTCCCGGTTTCCGGGTCGCAAAGGTAAAAACACATTGCCTCCTTCGAAACAATGGCTTCACCTGCTACTTTCCCCTTTACAATGCTCCTGCATGAGTATTCTTTTTCCCGCATATCAGACCTCTCCCTTTTCCGCTGCATCGATACATTCCGAAAGTCTCCTCAACACAAAGGGCTGCCCACGGCGATCCCTGTAATACATGCACTTGGGCGAATCCGTTACACCCAGCCCTCCCTCAAACGATTTCCAACAAGGTTCATCGATACACGTGTCCGGGACCAGGCGACATCCGGCGTTTTCAATCACTTCCAGATCCCCGCTTCGACGCGCCAGTTCAATTGCATCAAAGGAGGTCAGGACCCAGAACGCCACATCCCTGTGAACCCTTCGGTTTTTTATCAACAGGGAAAGTTCGCGCAACTGCTCATAGGAATAATGCGGGCAACCAAGCATGACGAGATTGATTTTTCCGCCCTTTTCCGAAAGTTCTTCTTCCTGACGGGCAATATCCTTTTTTGTTACCAACAAGATTTCCTGCGGCGTTTTTCCCTGAAAGGCAACTTCTCTGGAAACGGCTTCGGGTGTGATTCCGAGAACATGGTACATTCCTACACATCCGCTTGTAGCCATCTCCGCCCCCAGGTAAAGCAATTCCTCCGGAGAAGGTCTGCGGTGCAGATCGCGGAAGGAAATAACAGGAACATGGTTGCCGACGAATTTCCCGATATAATAACCCAATATGCCCCAGTCGTAGGCTTCGTCGGGCTGATGCTCTACTTCGACAAGCATTGTCCCTGCGCGGTTTTCATCAATGTGATAACCGTAAAGAGGGGTAACTCCTGTTACAGCAGAAGCAAGAGCACTGCAGGATGACTCCCTGTTGGATCTGGCGCCCAACACTGCGTTTACGTACGGAGTGGCGCTTGATTCCGAAAATGCTACATGCTCCCCAAAAGAAGGCACATTTCCCGCAAGCTCGGGCGTGCAACAAAACGAAAGCCTGGCGCCGATCCGTCGGTATACATCGATTGTCCTTTCTCCGAGCTCCTTTTCCTCTTTGGTCACGTCATAGACTTTCGACAACCCCTCGACATCCCAGGCCGGGTTGGTGCTTGGAATAACCTTGCAGTGCGCTCCTCCATCCACCAAAAGCTGGCACCAGTACGTATCTCCTTCTTGCCCGCTTAAAGCAACATGAGCCCTGCTCACGGGAATCAGCTTTTCAGCATCAAAGGATTTGCCAAGAGCTACAAGCAACTCCATAGCCTTCTGAACTCCCTCCCCATGTGTACCATCGAGCATTTGCTTCTCGTTGTCTGTTAGTCGCAAAGAACAGCACCTCCAAAAAAGATTAGCGCGATACCGCTTCCATACTGTCTGTATACAGGAACTTCGTAAAAAAATTACCTGACGAAATAATCCCTTAGAACATTTTCTTCACTTTTCACTATATGCTGGTACAACCTTTGCGAAAGCGCTTCTCCATCTCTTTGTTTTAAACTGGAAAGAAGTTCCAGATGCTGTCTGACAGTATTGTGAACATCTGCGTTAGATTGGGCGGAAAGTTCCTGAAACCTGCCGATTTGCGATTGGTAGGACAAAAAGATTTGCTGTATACGTTTGTTGGTTGAATATTTCATAAGCGCCAGATGGAATCTCTGGTCTATTTCCGTAACTTCCGGCCAGGGAACTGTTTCACCCTCCGAGAACCGTCGGTCTATTGCCTCCCAGTCCTGTTGGAGAGAAATAATTTCTTCTTCAGGAAATCGTTGCGCAGAGGAAAGAGCCGCAAAGGGCTCAAGCAATTTCCTGATATCATAAATTTCTTTTACATCTTCCACGGAGAGCTCCGCTACAAAAGCCCCCTTGCCGGGGACGATCTTTACGTACCCTTCCCGCTCAAGAGCCCTGAGAGCCTCGCGTATGGGAGTTCTGCTGACTTCAATTTCCTGAGAGAGACGATTTTCGCTCAGGGGCTCACCCTTTTTCAGGTACGCTGAATTTATGCTGTCCTTTATCCAGTTGTAGGCGGTGACCCATAGTCGCTGATCCTTGTAGCCGTCAATCATGCTTTCCTCCGTTTTGCCGGTATACAGACAAAGTACACCCTGAATCCTGCTTTGTCCAGTTTTTTCAGATAAGTAATCAGGTTCTATGATTATCTAATATTGGCGCCCTAACAGGAAAAGCAAACCTGTTGGGGTGGTAAGTACTCAAATCTCATCCATAATTCTTACCTGTTACTCTGTTCGGAACCATGCACCCCCCCCATGTCCAGCTGAAACACCCTGTCGTTCAGCGGTTATTCAAGGCTTTGGGTACGCCCTGTCACCTTTGACAAAGCCGACAAACCGCAGCGGACACAATGGAACCTGTGTCTACCGGGTTCGTTTGTCAAACTTTTCTGGAGGGAAGCCCTGGGAAAGAAAAGTTCTTTGGGTTTATCGGGGAAATTATGAAAACCCTTGCAATTACTGCACAAAACAGGGGCTCCGGCTGTTTTTCAGCCGGAGCCCCTGTCAACTTTTTACCGATATTCTGTGGTGCCGGAGGGGGGAATCGAACCCCCACGGGGTTGCCCCCGGCGGATTTTGAGTCCGCTGCGTCTACCGTTCCGCCACTCCGGCGTCAACAAAGATTAGTAGCATACGCCGGAGAATATGTCCAGCGGAACCTTTTACAAGCCCCTTGCATCGCTAAGCAATGAAGCCCGTTCTTTGGTTACAATGGGATAGAACAAGAAAGGGTGAAGGTTATGGGAAAAGAGCAACTTCCGGGCTTCGACGGCTGCTTTGTCTGCGATCCATCGGGTTTGAATCCCCGGTCGCTGGCGCTGAGGTTTGCGTGGGACGATGAGCAGGAGAGAATAGAGACATCGTTCACCCCCGCTAAAGACTGGTGCGGCTTCGGAGGAGTGGTCCACGGAGGAATACTAACAGCTATAGCCGACGATTCCATGGCATGGGCGGCGCATCAGGCTACCGGCAAGTGGGGTGTGACTGCAAACCTTACAATCCGTTTTTTGCGCCCGGTTTACGAAGGGGAAGAATACACCGCCTATGGACGTACAGTTGAGGTTAACGGCAAAAAGGTGAAAACGGGGGCAAGGATCGTTGACAAATCGGGGAAGACATGCGCCGACATCAAGGCCCTTTTCGTGGTAATGCCTGACAGGTCGGATGTGTGAACACAGAAAGCCCCGGGGATGACACGAAATACCTTTAGGGGTATAGTCTTTTCCGGAAATCACCTGTATCGCTCCGGGAGGGAGAACACTATGAACACGATCATTCTGAGACACTACGCACCGGAAACAACGGATTGCAGGCCAATAGCTGAAACTGCCGATACGATAAAAAAACTTGCGCTGCAGCTGGGCGGCAAACTTCAGGCGATGGGTTTCCCCGTTAGCTACGAACGGGCTGAAGCGGATAACGAAAAGCAACTGAACCTTGTTACGCTTTCATGCAGCGATATAGGCCTTGAGGAAACACCTCTGGAGGACATAATCCAGGCCGAAGCGACCATGGACCCATGCGACAGCCCTGACGGGGAATGCAAAACGTGCAGGACCATCATTTTTGAGGGTGAGCGCTTCCAGAGCATTCCGCCGGGCCTGATTACCGACGCCCTGCTGCGGGTGGCGTTTTCGGCCATGAGTACGTGTGGAGACGGCTGCGCTTCCTGCGGCGGCGGCTGAGGGATATAGGCGACCTCCCGTCGGGAGGCAACAGGTTTTGCCGAAGTATAAATCCATTTGTTACGGATGTGATTGCAATGGCGGATACGTTGATCACTACCAAAGGCGGAGACAGCGGTTTTACAAGCCTGGGTAACGGCGAACGCGTGCCCAAGGACCACCCGAGAGTGAACCTGTACGGTACGCTGGACGAGTGCCAGGCTGCTGTCGGTATGGCGAGAGCTACCTGCTGCACACCGATGATCGGCGAACGTCTTTTGACTATCGAGCGGGAAATGGGCGGCGTTATGGGATACCTTGCGCTTTTTCCCGGAATACCTGCGCCCGATACTGCCGGGCTTGAGTCCATAGTCGAGGAGGTGGGCCGTATTACAGGCCATACCTTCCGCTTTGTAACACCCGGAGACACACTGCCTGGAGCCGCGTTGCACATGGCAAGAACGGTAGCCCGCAGGGCGGAACGGCTGGCCGCAGGTCTGCACCGCGAAGGTGAGCTGGACGAAAAGGCCCTTGCCTGGATCAATCGGCTATCAGACGCTATATACGCCCTTTCGCTGTGGACCGACAAGGTGAATCGGGAGTGCGAAGAAGACTAGAAGAGACACGCAATGGTTTTTATGCCCTGTGTTGTGTATAATGAACGTAGTATACGAACATTTCTCGATCCAACACGGGGGGATTGATTTTATGCCTACTGATCCTCTGTCGCCGGCCCGCAACATCGATCTGCGCCAGATTGTCTACGAAAAGATCAAGGAAGCCATAGTAGAGGGAGTCATAAGACCGGGAGAACGTCTTTCGGAAGTGGAACTGGCCGACAAACTGGCCGTATCGCGCACACCTGTCAGGGAAGCGATACGCCAGCTGGCCCAGACAGGTCTGGTAACGCTTGAACCGCGGCGGGGCGCCTATGTGACGCTTCCGACCATCAAGGACGCTTCGGACCTTTACGACCTCAGAACGACCCTGGAGATAATGGCCGTCAGGCTTATCGCCCAGGATCCACCTGCAAAGAAACTGGCCGAATGTCGAGCCATTTTCGCGGACATGACCGACCAGACCGACACCAAGCACTACCTGGCCGAGGACCGCAAGTTTCACGGGATGCTCTACCTGATGTCGGGCAACAAGTATCTTTCGGTCATGCTGGGAAACATTTCGGACCTTATCAACCTCTGCCGCCATTATTCCGTGGAAGGAATACCCCTGAGCACTTTCGCTCATGAACATGTGGCGGTAATAGACGCGATTTCATCGGGAGACCCCGACCTGGCAGAACACACCATGCACGAACATCTTGACCGCTCGCGATCGGGGCTCATGACGTTCCTACAGGAACACCCTGAACTGACCGCCGAACGGGAACACGGACACTAGGCGCTTATGCTTTCAGGTTCCTGGCTGGGCTACAGCCTGGCGTTCTTGGCGGCAGTCTCCTGGGCGATAGCCCCGGTGCTGTATCGGCGCGGGGTGGACCATGTTTCATACATGGGCCTGGGTGCGTTGCGATGCACGGGTTATCTGGCAAGCGCCGCGGCGTTTCTCGTATTCACCATGGGGCCCGCCGCCTTTGCGCCGCCCCCTTTGCCCATGCTGGGGTTTGTTGTGCTTTGCTCCGTAATATGGCTTGTGGTCGGCGACCTTCTCTATTTCGTTTCTCTGCACAAACTGGGCGTGACCATATGCGTTCCGGTCACATCGGCCTACCCGCTGATCGTCGTACCCGCCTCCTGGATATTTCTGGGAGAACCGGTGAAACCGGCCGTTTTTTTTGCCGCTCTTCTTATCGTGGGGGGGCTGATCCTTCTTTCACCAAAAGGAGAGGACAGCGGGCAGAAAAAACAGATACGCAGCGGCCTTATTGCGGCGGTTCTTACGATGTGTTGCTGGACTTTCGGCATACTGACCAACAAGGTGCTCATGCAGAACATGCCCGTACCCCAACTCGAAATGTGGCGGGCCATCAGCGTGACCATAGGTTCCTGGGCTCTTTTTCTGGCCTTTGAGGGCCGGAATGGTCTACAGGGGGCTCGCATGCTTTCGCGCAAGGCGCTCACCGAAATGGCCGTGGCCGGAGCCCTTGGCCTGACCATAGGCAATCTGTTTTTTACCTACAGCCTCAGATACACAACGGTCGACATAGTAGCCTGCATCGCTTCCCTTAGGCCGTTTCTGGCCGCTATGTTCGCCACGTTCATCCTCAGGGAACACCTCACCTTGCGGCTTGCCGGAGGCATAGTGCTGGTTATGGCGGGTGTTGTAGCCATAAGTCTGTAGCGAGGTGGGTGTGGTGACTTTTTCGTTTTTTGTCTACAAGGCGATAAAGGCGTTTCTTGTCCCTCCCGGGCTTTTTGTAACCGTAACGGCGCTGCTTGGCGTGCTGGCTTTTCGGAAACCCCGACGCAAGCTGCTGGCCGGTTGTCTTTTGACTCTGTCGGCCGTTCTGTGGTTCCTCAGCGCGCCATTGGGCGAGCGGACGCTCCTTGCACCGCTTGAGAACGGTATAGTCGCCGAACTGCCTCCCCGCTCAGAACAGGGAACCGTAATGGTTGTTCTAAGCGGCGGGTCCCGATACGGCAAACCGCCGCTGGAGGTGGAGCCGGGGCCCTATACCTGCCAGCGCCTCGCCGGGGCGTTCATAACGGCGCGGCAAAACGACTGGCCGGTGATCATGACGGGGACGTTCGCGGGCGGGGATGGATATATTTCGACTGCCCGCTCCATGGGAAGGATGTTTCGCGACTGGGGTTTTAACGGAAAGATACTGCTTGAGGAATCGGCCCGAACCACATGGGAGAACATGGAACTGATAAAGCCCCTGCTGCACGGGGAAAACGCAAGATCGCTGGTGGTGGTTACCAGCGCCTTTCATATGAAGCGCAGCCTTTGGTGCGCACGCAAACTGCTGCCCGACATGGCGGTATTTGCCTGGCCTTCCGGTTTTCTGGCGGACGGCCGCCCCTTTTCTCCCCTTGATGTGCTTCCCGCTTCCATGAACAACAGCCTGCTGGCGATTCGGGAATACGCGGGGCTTGCTGCCTACCGTCTGCTTCACTGACCGTTACGGAACCTCCTCCAGAATTTTTTCAGCCTTTCGGCCATGTTGTTTTCTTCCCCTATGATCCCGGGATAATAGAACCTTCTGGGTTCGTTAAGGTATTTTTGAGCCACCCAGTGCGACGGCTCCGAATGGGGGTACAGATAACCTTGTTCATGCGGTCTGAGATGCGTGGGCACTTCCTGAAGATCCCCCTTGCGTATGGCCGAAAGAGCCGCGTCGACGGCGAGATAGGCGCTGTTGCTCTTGGGAGCGGCGGCAAGGTAGATGACCGCCTCGGAAAGTATGATCCTGGCCTCCGGCAGGCCTGTCATGTCTGCGCCCTGCGCGGCCGAAACCGCTACCGAAAGCGCCCGGGGGTCGGCCAGACCAACATCTTCGGCGGCAAAGACTACCAGCCTTCGCGCAATGAACCTGATATCCTCGCCCGCCGCAACCAGCCTTGCCAGCCAGTAGACCGCAGCGTCAGGGTCGGAACCGCGCATGCTCTTTATCAGGGCCGATATGACCCTGTAGTGTTCGTCGCTGTCTCTGTCGTACCGCTGCAGGGCGCCGTGCGAAACGTTTCGCACGTGTTCAGCGGTCAGCACGCTGCCCCCGCCGACAGCCGCAGCGGAAGCCGAAGCCTCAAGCCTTATGAGCGCCTGCCTGGCGTCACCTCCCGACATGGCGGCTATTGCGTCCAGCGCATCGTCCTCTGCCGACAGCTCCAGACGGCCCAGCCCCTTTTCGCGGTCATCCAGGGCGCGCCGAAGCAGCGTTAGCATGTCGTCGGGCGACAGCGGACGAAGCTCGAAAACGATCATCCTGGAAAGCAGTGTCTTGTTGATCTCAAAATAGGGGTTTTCGGTGGTGGAGCCCATCAGAAGCAATTCGCCGCTTTCGACCGAGGGCAGCAGCACGTTCTGCTGCTGGCGGTTGAAATGGTATATCTCGTCAACGAAAGCTATGGGAGAGCGGCCGTTCTGCCTGGTTCCAAGATTCGAGGCTTCCTCCACCAGCGACCGCAGCGAAGCCACGTTGGCGGTCACGGCGTTTATTTCGAGCAGGCGGCGACCGGTTACGCCCGCGATAAGACGGGCTATTGTTGTTTTGCCAACCCCCGGCGGCCCGTAAAGAATGCAACTGGGAACGTTGCCCGAAGCGGCCGCGTTGGCCAGTGGGCCTCCCGGGCCAAGCAGATGTCTCTGCCCCGCCACGTCTTCCAGACAACGCGGGCGCATCCGCTCCGGCAGCGGAGCGTCCATCCGGGTTTTGGGATGATGTTCGGGAGCACTGTCGTCTTCCAGAGGAAGCGGAGCGTCTTTCATCGGACAAGCGCCTCCAGAAAGGGTTCCAGTTCCTGTGGCTGTTGCGGTAGAATCTTTCCCTGCGAGCCCTCCATGACCATTACCTGCGGATAGCGTTCCCTCAAGAGCTCCGTCACTACTTCGGGAAGCGGAACATCCACACGCGAAACAGGCAGGAACCTGGCCTCCAGCCACTGCTCCAGCGACAGGGGAACACCGGGAACGCTTATTGCGCCCACACCCAGAGACGCCGCCCCGAGAGCCAGTTCCAGGACATTACAGGCGGTTTCCGGAAGGGCGATTTTAATCTTCCAGACCTTTTTCAGCCATTCTTCCCCTCTTGTTGCGGCAAGATCGAGATATTCCCAGGGCGCAAGGGGCTGTGGATCGCAGATGGAGTCGACGAATTCCTTCATCGTCGGATACGACGCATCCACCCACTGCAGCCACTCCGGCTCAACACGCTCCACAAGTACGGCCCGCATTCCGGCCCGTCGGGCGCCCAGTATGTCGTAGAGAAAATCACCGATCATTACGCAACGGCCCGGCGCCGCCCCAAGCGCCCTGGCCGCGCCCAGCAGCGCACGCGGGTCGGGTTTAAGCGGCCCCCCGTCTCGTGTAAAAAGCAGATCGGGCAGCGATATGGAGCAACGCGAAGCCGCCTCCCTTATTGAATCCAGGCAATTGCGTGAAACGACAGCCCAGGGGATGCCGGTCTTTTTCAGCCATTCAAGCAGTTCGTGTGCGCCGTCAACCGGCCGCGCTCTTGCAGCGCCTTCCATTTCCAGGTCGTAGAGGTCCTTTTCCAGGGCTTTTCTGAGGTCGGGGGGCAGCCCCCTGCCGCCCTCTACCAGAGGGACCCGGGCGCCGTTGAAATATCGTTTCCGGATGGGTCCGAAGTCGAGCGATGTGTCGGCAAGAACACCGTCCCAGTCGAGAATATATGCGTTCATGCAGGCGGGGTTCCAGAACGGAGCTTCTATGTGAACCATGAACTTTCCTCCTTGAAAAAACCAGGCGTGTAAACAAAGAACGGGGCCCGGGGACATAAAGCCCCCCTACCCCGTCCCTTGCAACGCATCCCCGCGAGTGCCGTGACACGAAGGCCTTGACCCGATCCTGAAAAAGTGGAAACGGCCCCCACCTTTGCTTGGGTGATACCGAAATATCTCCGCCGCCGGCGGGGAGTTATGTCTCCCGGAGTCGAGTGTTGGCTCAAGGCGCTTCATAATGTTCACGCACACCGCAGGGCCTATTGCTTTATCCTGTTTTGCTGATATTATACCATACCTGTTGTGGGCGAACCCTTGCCCACGGCCTGTGGAGGGATGAATTATGTGGCGCGGCAGACTACCCAGGCACATTCTTGAAGTTGCTCACGAAAGCTACGTACAAAGGGACGAAAGCCATCTGCACCGGGACACGGAAAGTGACCTGATCAACTGCGGACTGGGCACAAATCCCATGGGCATGTCGCCTGCGGCCAGGGAGAAACTGTCAGAGGCCTCTTCGTGGGACCTGTGCAGCTATCCTCCCCCGCTTTCGGTGAAGCTTCAGAAAGCGATCGTCGGCTATCTCGGGGGGTCGGGGATATCGGAATCGAACATCGTTCTGGGGCACGGCTCCATCGATGTTATCGTCATGCTGATACGGCTGCTTCTTCCGCCGGGCTCGCTTCTTTCGGGGGTCTCGCCCCAATTCACCGACACGCCGCTGCAGGCCATGCTTAGCAGCGTAAGATACCAGCCGGTGGTACTGAACCCGCCACTCTACGAGGCGGGCCTGGACGTGTGGGAAAGAGCGGCCAGGCACAGGCCTCACGTCCTTTATATCGACAGACCTCACAACCCCACAGGGCAGGTACTTCCCCTGGAAGACCTGCGGCTGCTTGCCGAGGCGTGCATGGATCGCGGCTGCTGGGTTATTGTCGACGAAGCCTACGGCGACTATCTACCGGTCGAGGAATCGGCTGTTTCCCTGGATCTACCCAACTGCATAGTTACACGATCCTTTTCAAAAGCATGGGGACTTGCTGGACTGCGTGCGGGCTACGGAGTAATACGCGACAGCGAGCTGCTTGAAATATTCGGCAGGCTGCAGCCTCCGTTCGCCGTAAGCACCGCGGCTATAGAGGCCGCAGTAGCTGCTCTTTCGGACAGCCAGTTTCTGGAAGCCACAAGGTCCTACGTCGCAGGGGCCAAACAGGCGATGACGGATGCCCTTGGGAAGATAAACGGCCTGGAACTGGCAAAAACGGACCCGGCCACGCCCATATTTCTGGCCAGGTTAAGAAAGGGAAATCTCTACGAGGCGCTGGCGACCGCGGGAATAGGCAGCGAACCCGGAACAGGTTACCTTAATCTTGACGACATGGCGGTAAGGCTGCGCGTTCCGGCGCCCGCTGAACTGGATACGGCTATACAGAGGATAAAACGGCTGGCCTGAGGATCAGACCAGCCCGTAGGACCTGTTTTCTTCCTCCTGGTCAGCCCAGGACAGGCCGAACTGCGCCAGCAATTCATCGGGGCCTATGCTATCCTCCCGGACGATATCGCTTGAAACCTCTATTTCCATTGGATGCGAAGGTATGGGAGAAACACCCTGCAGATGTATTCTCATGCGGCCGGCCACCGTTTCAGCCCCATCGGCGGGCGTATGCGGCAAAAGCAGCAGCACCGTATCTTCCCCAAGGCGTCCGGCTATGTCGACGGTCCTGATATGCTTCATCACCTGGCGGGACAATATCTGCAGCACCTCGTCAACCGTTTCTATTCCGCCCGCCTTTTTAAGGGCGTCCAGGTTGACGACCCTGAAGACAATGGCGGCAAGGGGGTATCCGTAACGGGCGGACCTGCTCATTTCAAGCCTGGTTACGCGTTTCATCATTCCGGCGGCGTAAAGACCCGTTACGGGATCGCGGTTGTAGAGCCTGGAAATGCCGGAAACGGCGCGGTTCCTTTCGGCCAGTGACCGGAATACCGGCCAGACGGTTTCCAGGGCTTCGCGGTTAACACGGGCGAAGCAGCCTGTTTTTCGGGCAAGACACAGAAGCACTGCGGGGTTTGAGCCCGTAACGATAGTGCCCGCGAACAGCGACTTGAACCCGGCCTGCTCAAGCATGGTCGACCATGTGTCTTCGTCGGATATCCACGGAATGCACCACATTCCGCCTTCCTGAACATTGAGGCCTGCGAAAAGATGGCCGGCTGGTCCCTCTACTCCGTGCTGCGAAAGCGTCCTGGCCAGGCTTACGGGATTACGAAACGATTCCTGCTGATATTCGGACGGGCTGGCTTCTTCTCCCGTAAGGATCCACTGTTCCCTCCGCGCATCCCAGAGAAATATCCCGGCCCAGTCGACCCCCAGGCGTTCTATCAGTTCTGTCATCATCTGGGGAATCATTTCTCGGACATCGTACAGGTTCATCAGGAACAGGAACCTGTCCTTCAGCATGCGTATTTTTTCGTAGGCCATCTCCGAAGTGCGGTCGTCGAAAAAGGCCAGAAAGAATTCTTTTCCGTCTCCGTAACAGAACAGATGCAGTTCCTTTTCGCCCGGAAGAAGTGACCAGCGGGTGCGGGTCCAACCTTCCTGGCGCGCCGCTTCCTCCAGCGGAGTCATATCAAACGGGGCGCCTTCGGAAGCAAAAAGCGTTTCCGCTCTTTGCGGCAGCGCTTCAAGATTGTCTTTAAGGTACTCCCTCAGAAAATCGTTGACGGCTTCCACCACCAGGCCATCGGGCGTTACGCGCCCGGCCATGATCGGATGTGTGAGATGCTCAAGGATATCCCTGCAGATACCTTTCATGCCCTGCATTTCCATCCAGTTGCAGATTTCAGACATTGAGGAGGCCCCCGTTCCGTTCTCTTGAATGTGCTTCTCTCATGATACACTAAACATGCGGGGCAACGTTTTGATGCGCCGTATCTGAGTATTATAAAGGGGCGACCGGGATGAAGACAACGGTCAGGGTTGTTGTTGTTGTTTGCGCACTGTTTGCGTTGTTAGCGGCATTTTCGGGTGACCGCGCAGAGGCCAAGACGCCCAACGAACGCATCAACGGCGCGGTAGAGGTGCTCAGGGACATGGAGGGCCAGGAAGATGTGGCTACCATGGGCAAACTCCTTTCAAAGGCAAAGGGCGTGGCGATATTTCCATCGGTCATCAAGGCGGGGCTGGTTATAGGTGGTCAGTACGGAGAGGGATTCATCCTTAGACGAAACCCCGACACTAACGCCTGGTACGGGCCCAATTTCGTAAATATTACGGGCGCTTCCTGGGGCCTGCAGATAGGGGTCCAGTCAATAGCTCTGGTCCTGGTCATAACCAATGACCGCGGAATGCAGGGCTTTATGGGAAACAACGTCAAACTTAGCGGCGATCTTTCCGTAGCGGCGGGACCCGTGGGCAGACACGCCGAAGCGGGCACAGACTACAAACTGAGCGCCTCTATCTACAGTTACACTATGTCCAAGGGGCTCTTCGCGGGCATAAGCCTCGAAGGAGCCGTTGTCGACGTCGACGAAGAAGCCAACAGTTCCTACTGGGGGGCGGCGATATCGGCGCGAACGGCGCTGGACAAACCTGCACGCGACAGCAGGATACAGCCCGTGCTGCGTGAGATCACAAAACTGATGGCTCTGGGAAAAGATTGATGAGCGGACTACCTGAACCAGTTGTTACAAGATATACCGCAAAAGGTTCTTACGGGGACGAAACCGTCCCCGTTTCGTTTATCGAAAAACCCGGCTCCCGTGAAGCAGAACCACTTTTGGTCCTGCTTCACGGCGTTCACGGATGCGCTTCTGCAGACCACGGCAACAAGTATGGCGACCTGGCGCACATGATCGTAACCGCGGGAGCGAGAGCGGCCATTATAGAAACAAGCCGCTCGCGTAGAGACCGTGAGACCTTCGGCGACGACAGGGAGGCGTGGGCCTGGGCGGCGTTTGACGGCAAGACCTTCGACATGGACCACAGTGATGTGTTGTCTGGACTGAAGATGGTTAGGGCCCACGCAAAAGGCAGCCCGTTGTGGCTTTGGGGTTTTTCTCTCGGGGGCCTGCACGCCGTCATGGCGGGCGGAGCGGATACGCCGGTAATTCCAGAGCTGGAAGGTCTTGTGCTGAGCGGCAGCGGGGTGCGTATACGACCGGAAGAAGAAAAAGCGCTGACCCTGCCGATCCTTTCCACATGCCGATCGCAGGAAGAGCTTGAGGCTGCGGCCAGATCGATGCGCACCCGGCGCCTTGTGGCGTTCAGGGGCGATATGGACGAAACGTTTTCTCAAGCCTCGTGCCGGAGATTTGTGGACCTGGCGCCTCTTGATCCCGAGGCGAAACATTTTTATACGATACAGGGCGCCGACCATTCGTTCAGGCATCGGAACGGGCAACCGTCACGAAAGCCGCTGGAGGAAATGATGGAGATCCTGGCCCCTCTGCTCTAGCCCCAGGGCCAGCCGGGCGTCAGGCCGAAGAAAGCCGCAGCCGCAGGCCCATAGAGCAAGGCCGTGATCCCGCCCAGCGCAAGAAACGGCCCCAGGGGCATGGAATCCTTTCGTTTTGCCTTTTTCGTCAGTACCATCGCCACCGCGACCACGCCTCCGAACATGAACCCGGCGTACAGCGCTGCGGCGGTAAGTTTCCAGCCAAGAGACAGGCCGACGCCGGCCATCAGACTGGCGTCTCCCCACCCCATGCCTCCCCTACTTGCAAAAATAATGAAAACGATCAAACCTCCGCCCAGAAGCATGCCGAGCAGGCCATCGAAAACCGCGCCCGCGCCTCCGAAAAGGCGGAAGGCAAGCCCGACGACGCCCAGACCCCAGGCGAAAAGGTCGTAAACGTAGCCGCTGTATATGTCGGTAAGCGCGTTCAGTAAAAGAAAATAACCCGTGACAAGCGCAAGCAAAGCGGCCGGGGATACCCCCCACCGCAGGGACATAGAAACCCCTATAACGGCCGAAGCAGCTTCCGCAAGAGGGTATCTGGCCGGGATACGGGCCCCGCACGATCTGCAGCGTCCCCTCTGGAGCAACCAGGAAAGCAGAGGGATCAGTTCCAGCGCCCCCAGGGTCTTGCCGCAACTGTCGCAGGATGACCTTTGCGTTCCCCACCAGGGTCTGCCATCTACCGTGCGCGACGCCACGACGTTCAGGAAAGACCCCATGCAGGCTCCGATAAATCCGTTGAGAAGAACATATACCCCGAATGCCGCATCCATTACGAAACCCCACGCCCTTTCCGTTCGCCGTACTTGCGCTGACACATAGACAGGTTTATGCTATCGTTGGTTGGTGAAGCACCATGCTAAAACATAACACAGGCCCGCCCGGGCCGGGAGGTGGGATTCGTGCCGCGAAAAATACTTGTCGCGCTCGACATGAGCCCCATGAGCAAACCTCTCGCCAGCTACGCCCTTAGTCTTGCATTCAGACTCGACACCGAAACAACCTTCATTCACGTGCTGCCTCACACCTACCTGTGGCGAGGGTACGACAACTGGCTTCCACGAAACCTGGACAGGGAAGTCCACGAGGTTGCCCGAAAGAGGATAAGCTACTTCCTCAAAAAGGCCGAGGAGAACAACCCTCATCTCGCGGACGTCAAACGAGAGATAATCGTGGAAGAGGGCAACCCGGCCGATATCGTGATCGAGACGGCGCGGGAAGGACAGTTCAACCTGATCCTGATAGGTCACAGGGGACACAGCACCATCGAGAGGCTGGTGGTCGGCAGCACCGCGACCAGCATTGCCCGTTACGCCCATTGCTCCATACTGCTATACAGGCCCGGCCTGGAAGAGGTTCTTTAGTCGAAAGCGAAGGCCCGGCATGAGCCGGGCCTTCTACACATCTTCGTCAGCGTTATCAGATGATCAACTTGCCGCCTTTTTTGTTCTGCATGCTGTCAAGCTGCTTGAGAACCGCCGGGGAGGCCACATCGATCTTTGGCTTGGCGTTCTGCTGTTTGGAAGCCATTTCCTGGGCCTTCTGTTCGTAATCCTTCATTGCCTTTTTGATGGCCTCGACGTCGCCCTTGACCCACTGCAGTATGCTGTCGGCTATGGCTGTCACTACATCGTCGTCGGGCATTTCCGAAATGGCGCCGAGTTCCTTTAGTATGCGGTGTTCTTCCCTGATGGACTCCTCGATATCCTCGTCGGTGACAAGACCTTTTTTGTACATGACCCGTCCGAGGATATTGAACTTGGTTTTGATGTTTTCCTGATTGTAGGCCATGCTGTCGACCCGGGCGAGCAGCATGGACAGTATCTCGTCCAGGCTGATCTGCATAGGCATATCCATTGTGAAACCCCCTTATATTGGTGAATCGCAAAATATTGTACCACGAGGTGCGGACGGCTTTGCCGGTGGCCGGCACAGGCTCTATACTCGTATTCAAATACAGTTCCGGGAGGGTGCGCGCATGTCGCAGGGCTTCAAGAGAATGCTGCTGAAGGGCTTCGCCCAGGTTCGCCAGGAAACGCCGACACTAATGCTGACCACGTTCGGCACTACTATTGTGTCGCTGGGCGTCATGTCGCTGACGATACCGTTCCGTCTGCCCGACTCGGGCGTTTCGGGCGTCGCAGTGCTTGCCAATTACGCCATGGGCATTTCTCCGGCATGGGTGGTCGCGGGGGCCAATATCATACTGCTGCTGTGGGGGCTGAGGGAACTTTCAATGCGGTTCGTAGCCTGGACAGTATATTCGGTAACGCTAATGACCATTCTGCTCAAGCTTTTCGAGAACGTTCCCTATCCCGACCTTGACGAAAGGCTTCTGGTCGCCATTCTGGCCGGTGTGGTCAAGGGGCTTGGCAGCGGGCTGGTCCTGCGTTCGGGCAGCTCCCTGGGAGGCACCGACATCGTGGTAGTGGCGCTGCGCCGACGGTACGGCATAGAGGTGGGCAGATTCACCTTCTATATAAACCTGGTGATACTGGGCGTTTCAGTATTCATAGTGGGGCTGGAAGGGGCCATATACGGACTGGTAAGCATTTTCGCCAACGGCCTTGTGACCGACAACGTGCTGCGTTCGTTCGACAGGAGAAGGCAGGTTTTCGTCATCAGCAACGACCCGCATTCAGTGGCGCAGTTCATAACGTCGGAACTTCGCCGGGGCGCCACCATGCTGCACGGTGAGGGCGGCTACACCCACGCCGAGCGCCAGGTGATCCTGTGCGTCCTTACACCCCGTCAGACCATGGACCTGAAGAGGTATCTTTCAAGCCATGATCCCCGGGCTTTCATGATAGTATCCGACGCGTCCGAAGTAGTAGGCAGGGGATTCAAGAAGTGGAAGGCGCTTTAAGGACAGTAAGGGGTAAGGGGTGAGGGGTAAGGAGGAATCAACACCCAGAGCGAGATTTCCGCCGGTAGGCGGACTTACAGCCTCTCCGCCAGTAGGCGGAATCGGAATGACACCCAGGAGCATTTGCCCTCCTATCTCCTTGATGTCATTGCGAACACGAGCGATATCTGCGAGTGGAGTAATCTCGGGCTTTACTGCAGTGAGAAGTAAGGCGTGAGAGAAGATCAACGTCAAGCCCGGGACCCTTCTTTCCCTTCGGTCATCAGGGTGACACCCAGGAGCATTTGCCCTCCCGTCTCCAGTTGCCTGCCATGCGAAAGAAGCTTGCTGAATTTCCCTCCCGGTTTTTAATTCTATTCCTCTCCTTTTCTATTATAATACACCCTGTTTTAGCTTCTTTAATCATTTCTTGCTGAGGTGTATATCACATGACGGAAAACCCTAACACTTATGAGTCAGCGCAGCCGACAAACTATGTTCAACGCCAGGATGACGACGAAATAAGCTTAATAGAACTATGGGATATCCTGGTAAGGCGTAAGAAGATAATCGCGGCTGTTTTTGCAATCGTAATGGTCGCAGCGTTAGGATATCTTGCGGTTGCAAAACCCGTATTCGAAAGCAGGGCGATCATTTCCGTAGGCTTTATTCCACAAAATGCAAATCTTGTAGATTCAAGAAATGTTCTCAATACAGACACCAAGCTCGTCGAAAACCCGGAAAATCTTGTCCGTGAAATGAAAGAATTGTACGGCGTGAATGCAGAAACTAAAAAAACAGAAGAAGGCATTCTGTCCCTTGCCGTACAGGAGTTATCACCCGAAAAATCTCGCGAAAAGCTTGGTAGCGCTATAGAAAAAACAGTAAATGAACTTGACACTCTTTACAACGAGGCAATCAGCGATATTACCGCTTATATGGATTCCCTTGAATCACAACAAACTGAATTGGAAAATCAGATTGACGAGTATAAAAAAGGTATTAATCTTACATCCACAAAGGATGCATCTCTTTCTGCAATGATGATTCTTGAGAAAGGCAACGCTTTGGAACAAAAAACCGACCTTGAAAAGCAGATTGCAATACTGCGTCTAGCTTTGTCACCTGTAAACAACCAGCCCACAAAAATACTTTCGGGACCCACGTTACCCTCTACACCCGTGAAACCCAAACAGAAACTGGTTTTGGCGTTGTCTTTTGTGCTTGGGATTTTTATGGGTGTTTTTGCGGCGTTTTTCGCGGAGTTTCTGGCTAACGCCAAGAAGATGAGGCGGGAGAGGGCTAGTCAATAACTGCAGCAGCGGTGGAAATATTTTGTCATTCCGAGGAATGAAATGACGAGGAATCTCGAACCAGGTTCAGGTTCAACACCGAGCTTCTGAATCCGCCAACCGGCGGATTCAGAATGACAGCAAAGACAGCCGACAGCGGTCAGGCGTCAGCCTGCAGAAAGGCCTATGGTTTACCGTTTGCGCGCTTGCTTACAATCATCGCCGCTCCGATGAGCGGGGCGTCGGGGCCAAGGGCGCTGATGCGGATATCCAGCAGGTCATGCCAGGGCGAGGCAAGGTAACGCAGGACAAAGAGATTCAACTCGTCGACCAGATCCGGGATATTGCTTAGACCCCCGCCAAGGATAACGGCCTGCGGGTCAAAGAGATGAATAACCGTCGCTATCGTCCGGCCCAGTGCGTCGAATGCCTCGTCCCATATACGGCGTCCCGCAAGACACTCGCTGCGAAGCGCATACAGGTTTTTGGCCGTGTCTTTAATGCCTGTTTCCTTTAGAAATATTTTTTCTATGGCGTCCGCGCCAAAGAGGGTTTCGGCGTGACCTTTTGCCCCGCAGCCGCACGGCAGTTCGCCGCCTACGGCGGCATGGCCCGGTTCACCCGCCATGCCGTGAAAACCTCTGAGCAGGTTTCCTCCACATACCACCCCGCCGCCTATGCCCGTGCCCAGTGTAAAAACCACGTAGTCGGTCATGCCTTTTGCGGCCCCCGAAACACCCTCGCCCAGGGCGTAGCAGTTGGCGTCGTTTTCCACGGCTACGGAAAGGCCAAGGATTTCTTCCGCCTTGCGCTTTAAAGGGAAATTTTTCCAAAGGGGGAAATTGGGAGAAACCAGCACACGCTCTCTGGCTGCGTCGATCATGCCGGGAACGCCTATACCCACCCCGGTGGTCGCCCGGCCTGCCGTTACCCGTTCAACCAGTTGGGCCAAGGCGCCAAGCACTGCTTCGGGCTCGCGCGTCCGCGGCGTGGGCGCTTCTTGTCTGCCGGTCACCACTCCACTTTCGGCGTCAAAGATTGCCGCGGTTATAGTGTGACCACCGAGGTCAATGCCTATCAGCATTCCGCGTTCTCACCCGTTGTTTTTCCAGGAATGGATCAGTTTCGGGTTTTTAAGCAGTTCCCTGCCTACGCCCGCAATGTCGCATGCTTTTTCCGTGATCAGGTCATTCGCTACAGTAAATTCCCTTATACCGCCCGTGCAGACTAGCGGCGTTTTCCCTATTACATCCTTCAGCGCCCGGGCCCACGGGGCGAACCAGGCCGAACCCTTTCCGTCGAAAAGACACATATTGCCCGAGATATCCAGCAGGTCGACCTTTAGGGCGGCCAGTTCGCGGGCGATGACAAGCGAATCCTCTACTGTCTGGCCCGCCGGTTCCTCCCCGGGCGGAGTGTCGGCCACACCCAGTCGCACGGCCAGGGGGAAGTCGCCCAGTACAGACCTCACGGCCTCGTATATTTCAAAGAGCAGTCTGGCCCTGTTAAGGGGTTTGCCGCCGTATTCATCGGAGCGCCTGTTGGTTATGGGGCTAAGGAACTGTCCCAGCAAAAAACCGTGGCAGGCGTGGATCTCTATTCCGTCGTATCCAGCCTTTCGCCCTCTCACGGCCGCGTCTGCAAAAGACTGCACCAGCCCCTCCATATCCTGTTTCGCTATAGCGGTCGGCATTACCTGCAGCGTGCAACGGGGATGCCGTATGGCTGAAGGCCCGATGAAATTGCCGCCTCCGTTTACCAGGTCCTCATCCTGGATGAAAGAACCCGCGTGATTAATCTGTACTATTACGGGGACACCGGCCTTGCGGTACAGTTCGGGTATATCCTTGAGGTAGGGCAATGCGTCGTCGCTATCCAGCATCATCTGCCGCTTGCGTGTACGCCCCTGTGGAGTCACTGCATGATGTTCCACTATAGCCAGACCCACTCCGGTAGAGGCCATCCGCTGGTGCCATTCAAGGGTGTCGGCGGTCGGCAGCCCGGACCCCGTTGCGGTGTTGGTCGCCATTGGCGCAGCTACTATTCTGTTTTCGATCCTCAAGCCCTTTATCTCGATTGGTTCCCACAGTTTTTCCATTTAAGGCGCCCCTTTCTGCCTGATCGTTATACGTTGAACCGTATTTCGATGATATCGCCGTCGCGTACCGGGTAGTCTTTCCCTTCCAGCTTCAAAACTCCCTTTTCACGGCAGGCCGCCGTTGAAAAATCGTTGGCCGCGTAATCGTCGTAGTGGACCACCTGCGCCCTGATGAAGCCCCTGGCAAGATCACTGTGTATGGCTCCCGCAGCGTCCACGGCCGAACCTCCATCGACCAGTGTCCAGGCGCGCACCTCATCCTTGCCCGTGGTGAAAAAGCAGATCAGGCCCAGCAGCTCGAAGGCCTCGCGGATAAGTCGGTCGCGGCCGGGCTGCTCGATGCCCAGTTCCTTCATGAAGTCGACCTGTTCATCTTCCGTGAGTTCCGCTATTTCCATCTCCATTCTCCCGAACAGGCGAACCAGCCTGAAACCCCGTGAATCGGCAAGTTCCTGCATTTCTGTCAACGAGGGGATATCCTTGTCGTCTACCTGGGTTTCGTCGAGGTTCAGCACGACCAGTTCCGGTTTCCGGGTCAGAAACGTGAAACCCCGCAGAAATTTGTCCTCTTCCGGTGACAGGTCCAGCTCTCTCAGCGGTTTTTCTTCCAACAGGTGCGCCTGGCATCTTTCGAGCAACTTCTGTTCGGCCTGTTCCTCCGGCAGCGGCTTTTTCTTGGAGCCCAGGCGCGAAAGCCTGTTCTCTATGACCGAAAGATCGCGGAATATAAGTTCCATCTCCACTATGTTCCAGTCGCGCACCGGGTCGACGGTTTCCTCGGGGTGCGGCACATCGGCGTTCTCGAACACCCGTATTACATGGACCAGCGCGTCGGCCTCGCCCACGAACGAAAGAAAGGCGTTTCCAAGGCCGGCCCCCTTGCCCGCGTCCCGTGACAGCCCGGCCAGATCCACGAATTCCACATTTGCGGGCGTTTCCTTTTTTGGTTCGAACAGTTCGACAAGTCTGTCGAAACGCGTGTCGGGTACGCCGACTATAGCCTTGTTGGGTTCCGTTTTTCCTCCGGCGTAGGGCTTTACTTCGGCCCCGGCCCTTGTGATCACATTGAACACCGTGCTTTTTCCGCAAAGCGGAAGTCCCACGACTCCACAAGATATCATGCTTTTCACCCCGTAATATTCATGCTCGTTTCAGTGTATCATAGAGATATGTTCCCACAACGAAAGGCAACGTGAAAGGAGGAATCTGTGTGTTGCAGCGAAAGATGTTTTCAACCCTGATTCTAGCGTCGCTGGTGGTACTGACTGTCTGTTCTCCGGTTCCGGCGTCCGATGAGGGGCTTACGGCGACACTGGTGGACGTTTATCCTGCGGGAGCCCGAATGACATTCGAAATTCAGGCGTCCGGGGTACTGGAAACAGATCTTCCTATGACCATAGACAAAGAAAGCCTCAGGGTCACACCGGGCGACGGCGTTACGGTAAAAGATATTTCCGTTATCGAGTCGCCGCGAGTGGGCTGGATACCCCCTGCGTTACAGGGTCTTGCCGACGAAGTTGAACAGGCAAAGGCCGAGGTGGACCGCCTGGAAGCCCGCAGCGCGGCTCTGGAACAGTCGATAAAGTTGCTGGACCAGGCGCCTCCCGAGGGTCTTGATTCAAAGGAACTGACGGCCTATATCGACGCCGCGAGCTCCAAGCGCGAAAACGTGGAACTGAAACTCTCGCAAACGGCCGTTTTGCTTGAGAAAGCCCGGCTTTCTCACAACCTGATGAAGGCCGAACTCGACAAGCGCATGCCGCCGCAGACCGACAAAGTGCTCCATGTACGTATAGATCTTTCGGGCAAGGGCGCCTGCCTGCTTTCGGGATGGTCGAACGACGCCCGATGGCGGCCACGCTACCGAATGGACCTTGACAGCTCCAGCGGGGCTATCAAGGCGCTGATGAGACCCGAAGTGATACAGAAAACCGGGATAACCTGGAAAGGCGATATACGGCTGCATACAGTGCGCCCCAAAGAGTCTCTCACCGCGCCCGACCCGGATCCGCTGGTGGTCGATCTCAGGCGCGAACCTTCTTACGCGAAATCGGACGCACGGGCGCTGATGATGGAAATGGAAGAAGGTGCGATGCCGGCTCCGGCGGCAGGCAATGCGCCAGTTGTAGAAGAAGGGCTTTCGGACGTAATACTGAAAGCCGGAGGAACCGTCCCCGGTTTCGGGGAACCTGTCCGTCTGGACGTCGGGACATTCTCGCTGGAATCGGCGGTATCGCTGTTATGCGTACCCGAATGGTCTCCCGAAGCCTGGACAGTGGCGACTGTGGAACGACTGGACCGGGCAGTCCTGGCCGGAGAATGCGACCTGTTCATCGACGGAGACGATTCGGGTTCCACCTGGATAGAAAACCGGAGCGCGGGCCAGGACATAGTGATACCCTTCGGCAGAACACCGCTGGTAACGGCGTCGCGGGAAGAGATGATCCCGAAGGAAGGCAGCAGCTGGATAGGCAAGGGCCGAATGCAGCGCGGTTACGTAATAAAGGTGACCAACGGGCTGCCGCGTGAAACGGAAGTAAAGGTGATCGACCGGCTGCCCATCCCGGCCCAGGAATCCATAACCGTGGGAAAAACCGAACTGAAACCGGAGCCGGCCGAACATGCCGACAACGGTATACTGACATGGAATTTCAAACTGCCGGCAGGCGGCTCGGAAGAAATTTCGGTCTCCTATCAGGTGACATGGCCCGGCAGCGAGGAGATAGTGTTCAGATAAATGCAAAAAACCGATGGCGGACATCGGATGGCGGAATAGCGCCCGTCATTTCGAGCTGTTTTTGCGACGAAGCACCTCGAGCGAAGCGGCAGGGTGGAAATCTCGCCGTTAGAAGCCTCATTAAACGCAAAACGTGAGAAAAGACAGGGTCAAAACGCGAGATTCCTCGCGCGCTACGCTCGGAATGACAAGCTTTTTCGGCTTACTGTTCATGAGTTATCTCTCACGTGTTTTCGGCCATCCGCCATCGGCCGTCTGCAATCGAGCTTTTGAAGGAGTGAACCCATGGAGGAACGATCTGTAAACAACGCCACGCAGGACTATATGGAACGGCTCAGAAAACGGGGCTTCAGGTTGACCAACCAGCGGCGCATAATAATAGAAACGCTGCTGGAAAACCTTGGCGAGCACCTCAACGCCCGCGAACTGCTTGAACGCGTCCAGGAAAAGGACAGTTCTCTGGGCATCGCCACGGTCTACCGCGCCATAGAACTGCTCAACAACCTGGGCCTGCTCAACATGATAAATCTCGACGAGGGATTCAGCCGCTTCGAGGTCCCCGACGAGCAGATGCATTTCCATATCTACTGCCGCTCATGCGGCAAGGTCGTTCATCTGGGCAACGAGGAAGAAAAAGCGAAGATAGTCCGACAGTGGTTCAGGGAACAGGCTTTTGAAATGCTGCCCCAGACATTTGAAATGGCGGGCGTCTGCAGGGATTGCCAGCAACAAGGTGTTCTGGAACCACCCGCGACAAGCGGGGGAAGGGGACCCGGAAGACGTTGCAGAAGACGGGGGCGCTGAACTGCTGCTATAATAAAGAGCAATGCATCGAAACCATCAAGGGGATGTGATGTCTTATGTTAAGGAAACTGCTTGCCGTTCTTGCCGCCGCTTCACTGATTGTGGCTTTTGCAGGCATAGCCGGGGCCGACTACCTGAGCCCCAAACTCGTGGGGGAATATCAGGGCACTTTCATCGGCGACGATTACGGCTCATTTCTTGTTACCGTGAACCCGGACGGTTCCATTACCGGACACGCTCACTCGAACCTCACCTATCAGGACATGGAGGTTTCCGGCGCCTGTCAGATCGACGGAACCTGCGAGTTCACCACAACGCAGACCCCTCTGTATTTCAAGGGCAAGATCGATTTCATGAACAGGCTGATCGGCAAATGGGCCTATACGGACCATTCGGGCAGGGGATCGTTCTTCGCCATCATCCAGCAGGAATAATACTTAACCCAAACAGGTATCCGGGGCCCGGCTCAGGGGCCCCTTTTCTTTATCCATGCAGAAAGAACCTGGAAAACGCAACAAACGGGGGGATCTAAACTGACAGAACGGAACTCCGCCATGCGCTACGACGCGTCGCTTCTTACGGAACACGACATCTATCTTTTCAGGGAAGGCTCCCACTGCCGTCTGTACCAGAAAATGGGCGCCCACGTCATAAACGTAGACGGCCTGGAAGGAGTGCAGTTCGCCGTATGGGCCCCGGGGGCCTCGAGCGTTTCCGTCACAGGCGACCACAACGGGTGGAACCCGTCTGCAAACCCGCTGAAGGCTCGATGGGACGGATCGGGGATATGGGAGGGATTCATCCCTGGCCTGAAAGCCGGCGATCTCTACAAGTACAGGATCAACTCTCTTTCGGGAAACGCTCAGGAAAAGGGAGACCCTTTCGCCTTTTTGTGGGAAACGGCCCCGCGCACCGCTTCGGTAGTATGGAACAGCGGGCACTCCTGGGGCGACGAAAAGTGGCTGGAGACCCGGGCGACAACAGACAGTCACAAGGGGCCTGTTTCCATATACGAAGTTCACCTGGGGTCGTGGAAGCGCACGCCTGAAGGCATTCCTCTTTCCTACCGGGACACGGCGCCCCTGCTGGCGGAATGGGTTCTGGAAAAGGGTTTCACCCACGTGGAACTGCTTCCCGTGATGGAACATCCTTTCTACGGATCGTGGGGTTACCAGACCCTGGGATATTTTGCTCCTACAAGCCGTTTCGGCTCGCCCGAGGATCTTATGTTCCTGGTGAACCACCTTCACGAAGCGGGCATAGGAGTACTGCTCGACTGGGTGCCGTCGCATTTCCCCGACGACCCCCACGGCCTGGCGCGTTTCGACGGAACCCACCTGTTCGAGCACGCGGACCCCAGGCAGGGCTTCCACCCCGACTGGAAGAGCTGCGTTTTCAACTACGGAAGACACGAGGTCCGCTCGTTTCTGTTGAGCAGCGCGCATTTCTGGCTGGACAGATTCCACGCAGACGGGCTGCGGGTGGATGCTGTGGCCTCCATGCTCTATCTGGACTATTCCCGAAAGGAAGGGGAATGGATACCCAACAGATACGGCGGCAGGGAGAACCTGGAGGCAATAGAGTTTCTGCAGGAACTCAACCGCTCCGTCTACCGTGACTTCCCCGGTGTACAGACCATGGCCGAGGAGTCGACCGCCTGGCCTATGGTTACAAGACCCGTGCACCTTGGGGGTCTGGGCTTCGGATTCAAATGGAACATGGGGTGGATGCACGATACTCTGAACTATTTTTCGAAAGACCCCGTATACCGCAAGTTCGAGCAGGACAGACTGACTTTCAGCATATGGTACGCATTCTCCGAAAATTTCCTGCTGCCGCTGTCGCACGACGAAGTTGTCCACGGCAAGGGTTCGCTGCTGGGCAAAATGCCGGGGGACGAATGGCGGCGTTTCGCAAACCTGAGGCTGCTTTTGGCCTACCAGTTCACCCACCCCGGGAAAAAACTGCTTTTCATGGGTGATGAATTCGGCCAGAACCGGGAATGGGACCACGAGACATCGCTTGACTGGCATCTTCTGAACGAACCTCTGCATGAAGGCGTCGCACGGCTTGTCGGCGACCTCAACAGGCTGTACAAAAGCGAACCGGCCCTCCACAGGGGCGACTGCGCTCCGGAGGGTTTCAAATGGGTGGACACGGCCGACAGCGACGCAAGCATCGTAAGTTATCTGCGGATGGACCCGGGATCGGAGGAACGCGTTCTGGTAGTCTGCAATCTTACGCCGGTACCCCGTTACGATTACGACGTGGGCGTTCCATGCGAAGGCCTGTGGCGTGAACTGCTGAACACCGACGCCGATATCTACGGCGGCAGCGGCCATGGCAACATGGGCGGCTGCAAGACGCGTTCCGCCCAGAGCCACGGCTTCCCCCGGGCTTTGTCCATGACGCTGCCCCCGCTGGGATTGGTTGTTCTAAAACCCGATGGCCGATGACGGACTTCGGATAGCGGAAGAAACTTGTCATTCCGAAGCCTTTTGGCAGAAAGGCGAGGAATCTCGATTTTTCAGCCAGGTGAAGAGTGAGAAGTCAGGAGTAAGGGTAAAATCAAAACCCAAACCATAAACTTTTTCCGCCATCGGCCATCCGCCATCGGTATTTTTGGTTATTAAGGAGCCCCGATAACATGAAAAGGTTCATATGCATTCACGGCCATTTCTACCAGCCGCCCAGGGAAAACCCCTGGCTCGAGGCGGTCGAGGAAGAACCCTCGGCCCGCCCATGGCATGACTGGAACCAACGCATTGCCGGGGAGTGCTACGGCCCCAACGCGACGGCCCGCATACTGAACGACAAAGGCCTTATTACAGGCATCGTCAACAACTACTCCAGAATAAGCTTCAACGTGGGCCCTACTCTGATGGCGTGGATGGAACGAAAAGCCCCGCGGACCTACCGGGCCATTCTGGAGGCGGACAGGCAGTCTCAAAAACGTTTTGGCGGTCACGGCTCCGCAATCGCCCAGGCCTACAGCCACATGATAATGCCCCTTGCAAACCGCCGGGACAAGACCACCCAGGTGCTGTGGGGCCTGAAGGATTTTTCCAACCGTTTCGGACGCGACCCCGAAGGCATGTGGCTCCCTGAAACGGCCGTAGATACGGAAACACTGGAGGTCCTGTCCGCAAACGGTGTTCGGTTCACCATCCTTGCGCCCCGGCAGGCGGCGGGCTACAGCGAAACAGGAGGCGCCTGGAATGACGTAACGGGCGAAAAGATCGACACTTCGGTTCCCTACCGCTGCGTTCTGCCTTCAGGCCGCGATATAGTTCTGTTTTTCTACAACGGCGCCATAGCACGCGATATTGCCTTTGGTGATCTTCTGGGCGACGGCACGCGCTTCGCAAAAGCGTTACTGGGAGCTTTTCCTCCCGATGACGGGTCGCCCCGGCTGGTGCATGCCGCAACCGACGGAGAAAGCTACGGCCACCATCACCGTTTCGGCGAGATGGCCCTTGCGTGGTGCCTTCGCAACATAGAGCATACCCCCGGCGCAGCGCTTACCGTCTACGGTGAATTCCTTGAAAACAACACCCCGCTGCGCGAGGTGCGCATCGTTGAAAACAGTTCGTGGAGCTGCGTTCACGGCGTGGAGCGCTGGCGCACGGATTGCGGCTGCAATACGGGCGCCAACCCTTCCTGGAAGCAGCAATGGAGAAAACCGCTCCGGCAGGCTATGGATATGGTGCGCGACCGGCTTGTTCCGCTTTACGAGCGCGAGTCTGTTGGTCTGTTGCCCGACCCGTGGAAGGCGAGAGACGCCTATATCGAGCTCGTTCTGGACAGATCCCTCGAAAAAACCGAAACGTTCCTGCTGAAGCACTGCGGACGTTCGCTGGAAACGGAAGAAAGGGTAAAGGTTTTACGGCTTCTGGAAATGCAGCGCCACTGCATGCTGATGTACACAAGTTGCGGCTGGTTCTTCGACGACATTTCGGGAATAGAGACAATACAGGTGCTTCGCTACGCCTCCA
>Ga0272441_10001894_pt1 | contig 43758 bp, 39 predicted proteins | sample SSMProp6N_FD_193582 | JGI IMG/M metagenome (GOLD analysis project Ga0272441, IMG submission 193582) | Marine sediment archaeal communities from Little Sippewissett salt marsh, Falmouth, MA, United States - SSM-Prop-6N | ecosystem: Environmental > Aquatic > Marine > Wetlands > Sediment ...
TTTCCATTCAGCTACTGTAACCGAGCCTTGGAAACGTGTCAATTTTCAAAGAGCATTTTTAAAGTTTTCACAGGGGTTTAACCCTGTTTTTGTGTACAAAAAAGTCAGAAGAACCACTAATTTAGAGCCTTGTTCCGGTACAGCTCATATGCGTGCAGAATGATGGATACCGCATCATCAATGCTGTAGCGGTTGGTACTGATCACCAGGTCAAAATTGTAGGGCCTGTCCTGAATGCAGAGTTTCCTGCCGAATTCCCTGGCAAAGTTTTCGCGTTCCCGGTCTTTTTTGAGAAGTTTTGTTCTGGCAGCCTCCGTGTCCATGTTTTCGTATTTGATCATGTTCTGCAGTCTATTATTGAAGGAGGCCTTGATGTGAACGGAGAAGGCTTCCGGCAGTATCAGGTGCGCCCCGCGTCCCAGGATGACCGCGCTGTTCTGGGCGATGACGTAGATGGCTTTCGGCAGCAGGTGAAAGTAGGAGTCCTTGGCCGCTTTGCCGAGAAAATCGGACACAAAAGTATCGATGATGTTCTGCGCGCTTTCATCCAGAGCTTCAAACATCTGGGCCTGATAGCCCCAGCCGGACTGGTCGGCAATAACTTCCAGGATTTCCTTGTTCCAGAGGGAAATATTCAGTTTTTGTGCCAGTTTTTCCGCAATAATCCGGCCGCCGGAGCCCTCCTGGCGCGAAATCGTGATGAGATGTTTGTGGTGTACGGGTTTTTTCTTTTTGATTCTTCCTTTTAAATCACTTTTATATTTGGCGATGGCATCTTCAATATACCGCTTGGGAATTTCAACGCTCATGGCAGCCTCCGGAAGTGATTATCTATAAAAGTGCCTTGCGTATCTGCTGATTAAAAAAACAACTATTTCTGTTTATCATACTGTCGGTGGGTTTGACAAGCATTGAAACGTCCGGATTAACCCTTATGCGGAAACGTTGATGGTGCTATTACCGTGTAAAGAAAAAGCCAAGGGTGCGTCTATTCACGGAACCGTATTGAAAAAATGGGTAAAGACAGAATTCGATACGGGCAGACATGTCCCGGGAAAAGTTGTTCCGGGGGTTATAAATTCCAGAACGATTTGACAAGCTTCAGGGCAATAATATTTTCCGGCAGCTGTCCCGCATATTTATCCGGGATATCTATCCTGGACACGGTCTGAATATATATGTTGTTCTTGGCAATGCCCTGCTGCCGTGACAGATGGGTCATGATATTTACCGCATGGTCCATTAATGTTTTACTGTTTTGTTCGTTCAGACTGATGATGAGTTTGGAATCCGCATTGGTTTTTAAAAGTGTTGCAAAGTTTTTTAAATCGGTCAGATGGTTTTGTCTGAGCACCGGGCTGTTATTTGTAAAATGAAGATGTTTTTTTAATATGATTCTTTCCGGGTTTTTAAATGCGGGTTTTCTTTCGGTACTGTTTTGATTCGGAAGATAAATGGTCGTTTCAGAACCGGTATTTGTCATATCGGCGTGGGCAAGGGTTATCAGGGAACTGTTTTCCGCCGATTTATTGTTTGCGGTCTTCCGGTTTTTTTGGTCATTATTCATATTGTTTATGAAGAGGACAAAGGTAAAGACCAGAAGAATCGTCATCAGATCTGCAAAGGTAATGAGCCAGGCGGAACCGCTATCTTCGGAAGCGTTTATTTTTCGCTTGTTGAGTACGGTTTCAGTATTAAACTCCGGAGGGTGCCGTTCATTATTATTTTTGTGTTTCATGATATCCTCTAGCGGTTGGCGGCTATTTCCAGTTGAACGGGCGCAGCTTTTTCCGCCCGGTATTTTATCAGCTCATGCTTGGGCATGAGTCCGGAAAGCCGTTGTTCAATGTTGATGGTGTATTCTCGGTCATAGACACATTTCAGGGTTTCCAGAATAAACCGGAGAACAATTTCTTCATCGGAGGTGTTTTCCTTGAGTTTATTGGCCAACGGCATAAACAGCAGGTTTGCGGTCAGTACGCCGTAGAGCGTGGTCAGTAATGCGACGGAAATGGCGCTGCCGATATTGACCGGTTCCAGAAGCTGGGGGAGAACTTTCATCAGCCCGATAATGGTTCCGGCCAGGCCGAAGGCGGGTGCGTATCTGCCCATAGACCGGAGTATTCGCTGGGCACTTTCATTTTGGGCGGTGTCATAGATAAACTCCTTTTCAATCGCGGTTTTGATCTGCTGCCATTCACACCGGTCTGCGATCAGTCGATAGCCGAGGTTCAAATAGGGATTGTTGACCTGTTTGGCCGCGGATTCAAGAACTTTAAACCCGTATTTTTTGTATTCCCTGACAAGCTGGAGAGTATTTCGGGTGGTCGTGATATAGTTAAATTTTTCAATTTCATATGTTTTTTTAAGAATGGCGGAGATCTGTTTGATTTTTTCTACCGGATAGGATATCAGGGTCGCGATCAGGGTTCCGCCGAGGACAAAGGCGACGCTGATAATGTTGGTGAGTACCGCATGATATGATTCATGCAGGGTCGACGAAAAAAAGATGATACAGAGAAAACTGATCAGAAATATGATAAGCCGCATCATTCCTCCATTGAATTTATTCTTGTGATTAGCTAATATGCAGTTTGCATGCCATAGCTGTCTTGATTCCTGGGAAAAAAAGTTGATCGATTATATTTAAATAACTAAGTAATTATAAATAGTTAACTGGTTGTTACGGGGCGGCAGGACCGAAATTAGAATCAGATGAAAGGCTTTGATGTAAAAGATAATAGATAATGGCTTTTTTATGGAAAAATTTTCCCGGCCGCGCGGGATATGTTCAAAGCTTTAAAAACAGGGCTGCCGTTCAGTGGTGGCTGATAGACGGCTGTCAAAAAATTGGCAAATTCGGGGATTGATTGCTGCGTGCTTAAGGCATGAGGGCGGGATCAGGCCATGTGTTTGTCAAGGTTCTGAAGGCGAGACAGTTTAAAGTAGAGCCCTTTTTGTTTCATCAGTTCATTGTGGGTTCCGGATTCGTGGATGGTGCCTTTATGGAGAACCAGGATTTTGTCCGCTTTCTGAATCGTTGAGAACCGGTGCGCGACCACAAGGGATGTTCTTTTCTGGGTGATGTTTTCAAGGGCGTTCTGGATCAGGTCCTCTGTGATAGGATCGATATTTGCGGTGGCCTCGTCAAGAACAAGAATTTTAGGATTGATTAAAACAGCCCGGGCAAAAGACAGCAGCTGCCGTTCTCCGGTCGAAAGGGTTTTTCCGCCTTCCAGCACATCTTCATCCAGGCCGTTTGGAAGCTTGTTGATCAGGTGCTCTGCATTGGCTGTTTTCAATGCGTGGTTGATTTCCGCATCCGAGTAGTCATTGTTGCCCAGGGTAATATTCGAACGGATTGTTCCGGCAAAAAGAAAGATATCCTGTAATACCAGACCGATAATTTTCCGCAGATCATTTTTCTTGTACAACCTGATATTTACGTTATCGACCAGAATCTGGCCGCGGGTCACGTCATAAAAACGTTCGAGTAAATTAATAATTGTGCTTTTACCGGTGCCGGTCAGTCCGACAATGGCAACCGTCTGTCCTGGATTAACCGTAAATGAGATGTTTTCAAGTACCGGCTCACTGGGGTTGTAACTGAAAAAAACATTTTTAAATTCGATCTTTCCTTTGGGTGTTGACGGGCATACAGTCTGTGCCGGTTCAATAATCCGGTCCTTATTGTTCAACAGCAGGTAGATCCGTTCAAGCGAGGCAAAAGCAGACTGGATGATATTGTATTTTTCCGCCAGGTCCTGAATCGGTCTGAAAAACATTCGCATATAATAAAGGAATAGAACCAGCGTTCCGATGCTGATCTGCTGCTGGATCGACAGTCCACCCCCGTACCAGATAATGGCCGCGATAACGAGCAGTCTTGCACAGTCCACCACCGGATTAAATACGGCAAAGATAATGGTCTGGTTCATGTTGGCGGTGTAGTTCTCAAAATTGAGTTTTTGAAAGACCGTGGTATTGATCTTTTCCCGGCAGAAGGCTTTAACAACAGCAATGCCGGTAATGTTTTCCTGGATTTGTGAATTCATGGCGGCAATTTTGATTCGGACCTGTCTGAAAGCATTTCGTGATTTTACACTGAAAAATGTTGCAGCCGCGATTAATACCGGGATTACAGAAAAACAGACCAGCGCGAGTTTCCAGTTGACCCATAAAAGGACGCCGGTGATGCCCACGATCAGGAGAAGGTCCTTGAGGATGTTGGCAAAAAGGGCATTGAACATTTCATGCAGATTTTGTACATCATTGGTGGCTCTGGTGACCAGTCTGCCTACCGGGGTGCTGGTGAAAAAAGCATGGGATCGGGAGTGAATGTGATTAAAAATATCCATCCGGATCTCATGCATTATTTTTTGGCAGGCATATTCCACAATAAATATCTGGAAAAAGGTAAACAGCAGGCTGGCCAGGATAATACCGATAAAGTAAAAGGTAATTTTTATAATGCCTTTAAAATCGGTGTCGCGAAATACCCTGATATCACTGACGGTCAATTTTGCCAGATCCGGATAAGAAATGAAAACAAGGGTGTCAGATAAATATATGAGTCGCGAATATTTTTTCGCAGCGCTTTTTACTTTATCCGTAGCGGTGCAGTAATAGTACTTTTGCGGGGAGAGGAAACCGGCATTCTTCAGTAAAGAGATATCTGTTTCTGGGATCTCCTTAATATCCTTATCCCGTATAAAGAAAGTTGTCTGATTATCGGTTGCGATCAGCTTTTGATCGAGCCTGGCGATTAATGCATCAGTGTTCAACAAATGGCCGGTTTCAGGAACAGATAGCTTATGGGCGGAAACCGTAATATGACTGTCCAGCGCGAGCTTGACCAGCTGCGGCAGAACCAGATCAGAACCAATGGCAAAGCCGGCCAGCAGTATGGAAGCCAGCATCGTGGCCTTGTACGCGCTGAAATACGTTTTAAAGAACAGAAGCAGTTTTCTGATGCTGACGGTTGTTGTGTGTTGTTCTTCAAAATGCATTTGGATTGAACTCTTGAAAATAAACTAAAATAGTTATAAATCGTTTTCCAGCTGCTGCATCAGGTGAAGGTCACGATACAGCCCTTCATGTTCAATCAGCTGGTCGTGAGTACCCTGGTCAGTGATCCTGCCGTCTGAAAAGACAATAATGCGGTCTGCATGTTTGATCGAGGCGATCCGGTTTGATACGATCAGCGTTGTTTGTTTCTCTTTGCCGGACTTTAAAGCTGTTACGATTTTCTCGGTGGTGGAAACATCCAGGGATGATAATGCGTCGTCCAGGATCAAAACGGGCGCCGGTTTGATCAATGCTCTTGCAATGCAGAGTCTCTGTTTTTGGCCGCCGGACAGGGTGATTCCTCTTTCACCGATCCGGGTATCAAATCCGTCCGCAAATTCGGCAATTTCATCATGCATCTGGGCGATCCCGGAATACCGTCTGATATCCTCAGCAGTCGGCGCAGGGGTTCCAACCGCTATATTTTCACCGATCGTGTCAGAGAATAAAAAGCTGTCCTGGGGGACAAAAGAGATGTTCGATCTTAAATAATTCAGGGGCAGCTCCGTGATGTCCCGGCCATCGATAAATATGGTGCCTTTTGGCGGAATAAAAAAGTGCTGAATCAGGTTCAAAAGGGTCGTTTTTCCTGATCCGGTTTTTCCGGTAATTCCGATAGTCTGGCCTGTGCTGATGTCCAGGCTGATATTATTCAGTGCCGGCCGCGCGGTATTCGAATATTTGAAGGTCAGATTTTTGATTTGAATGTGTCCTTTAAGTTTTATTGTACCGGAAGAGTTTTGTGAAACAGGTTCCGGTGATATTTTCAGGACTTCATTGATGCGCAGGATTGATGCCGATGCCCGCTGAAACAGGTTGACCACCCACCCCAGGGCCATCATCGGCCAGGTCAGAATCCAGATATAGCTGGCAAAAGCGACAAATTCTCCAGGTGAGATCGTATTGAAGAGTGTCATCCGGCCGCCGAAAAATACCAGTACGCATACGCTTAGATTTGAAAAGAAGATGATCAGGGGAAAGAAAAGCCCAAGGATCTTGATCAGGCTGATATTTTTGCTTATATATTCATTGCTGATATTCGAGAAGTTATCTGTCGTGAGTTCCTCTTTTGTGTATGCTTTAATCACAACGATTCCTGAAATGGTTTCCCTGATAAATTCCGTCATTTTTGCAAATGCGTTTTGTACCGCGCCGAAGCGGTGATGCAGAAGACCGCTGAGTTTCCAGGTGACAATTATGATGAAAAACATGGGGGCCAGGGATAAAATTGTCAGAAGCGGGTTGATGGAAAGCATGAAACTGATGGATGTTATCCCCAGGAAAACCGTATCAAAAAAAGCGACCAGGCCAATCCCGGTAAACATCCTGACCGCTTCCAGGTCATTTGTTGCCCGGGCCATCAGGTCGCCGGTTTTTCTTTTTAGAATTTCGGGAAGGGGCAGTTCTATAATGTGGGAGAAAATACGGTTTCTCAGATCCATTTCTATTCTTCTGGAGCTGCCGATAATGCAGTATCGCCAGCTGAACCGGCAAACAGCCGTAATGAATGCGATAGCGGTAATTATCAAAGCGTTATGAACCAGGGTTTCCGGAGTGGATCTTCCCCGGGTAAGCGTATCCACGATGTTTTTAATGATCAGCGGAACGATGAGCTGAAAAATGTCCACGGTAATCAGGCAGAAGAAACCGAAGATGATATATTTGAGATTTTTCCGGAACAGGGGGTTTAGCGGTCGAAACTGTTTCATATCGGAACGATCATAACACAAAAAACGTTTGTTTATAAGGGGTTATAAAATGAACTGTTTTATCAGAACCCCTTACGCGTTGGGGCGTTATCAAATCTGAGTTTTATAATAAGCTGTATTGACATCGGGGGGGGAATGATGTATTTTTATCAGGTCGAATGGATGATCTTTGCGGTCATCCATTCTTGTTTTTGGTTTGACAGGTTGAAACATGGATGTTCGGATAAGTGAAAGGATGTTAGAGCGCAATGAGCGATAATGTTATGACAAAATCAGGATATGAAAGCCTGAAAGAAAAATTGAAAAGGATGAAAACTGTAGATCGTCAGCAGATTATCCAGGAGATACAGGCGGCCGCGGCACAGGGCGATTTGTCTGAAAATGCGGAATATGATGCGGCCAAGGAGAAACAGAGTTTTATTGAAGGAAAAATCAAGGAGATTGAAACTAAAATTTCAGGTGCTAAGGTTATAGATGTAAGCTCACTTTCATCCGATAAGGTGGTTTTCGGGGCGACGGTGACGCTCGAGGATGAGGACAAGGGCGATGAGGTGCGTTACAGTATTGTGGGTGTGGATGAAGCGGATTTGTCCCTGGGTAAAATATCCATCAGCTCTCCGATCGCCAGAGCGCTGATCGGAAAGGAAGATGGGGACAGTGTCCAGGTGAAAACACCGGGGGGCATTAGAAATTATTTGATTCTGAACGTTTCTTTTCAATAAGCGATCAGCATTAACAGAAAGGAGTGGGGTGTAATGAAATATTGCCCGAAGTGCGGTTCGGAATTTCTTGATACGGTTGTTCGGTGTGAAACATGTAATGCGCAGCTGATTGAACGCGAGGCCTGGGAAGCTCTGGTGACCCAAAGAAGAGCGGAAGATGATGAAGTGTTTGTTACTGTTATGGTCCTGAATGATCAGTTCGAAGCGGATGTGATAAAAGACGCTTTGGAAAATGAAAATATTCCCGTGCTGGTCAGGTCATTTCAGGACACCTCTTTTGACGGGATTTTTGAAACACAGAAGGGCTGGGGTATCGTGATGGTGCCTGATGAATACCGGGATCAGGCCAACCGGATCATCAAAGACATTGATACGGCCGGAAAGCCGTAAGTAACTGTGGTCCTTTAACCGGAAATGACGTAATTTCCGGTTTTTTTGTATTATCTGTTTTTATTTCGTGTTTTAAAACTGAGAAAGATGTGATAGATTGACGGAAATATCAACAAGCATATAGATCGCTGAAAGTGTCATCCTCCCGAAAAAAGGTCAGGGCCCTGGGGATTGACCCCGGTCTGGCAGCCACCGGATTTGCCATGGTGGAAGCCGGTGTCCGCGGCGGTATCCTGTGTGATTTCGGCAGTCTCAGAACCCAGGCAAAAATTCCGCTGCCTTCGCGGTTGCAGAAAATTTATTCCGGTGTGGAGCGGCTGATTGATCAGTGGCAGCCGTGTTTGATCGTGATCGAGGATGTTTATGTGCTTGACCGATATCCCAAGGCTGCGATACAGCTGGGAGAGGTTATCGGTGTTATCATGCTCGCGGCACAGCTGCATTGCCTTGAAATTGTGATGATTCGTCCGACTGAAGTGAAAAGTTCATTAACCGGAAACGGTCGTGCGGTGAAGGAACAGGTGGCCGCTGCGGTCAGGCGGTTGCTGGGCGTCAAATCGGAGATTAAACCGGATCATGCTTCGGATGCGGCGGCGCTTGCAGTTGTGGCCCTGTCCCGAAGCGGCTATTATCATTTTTGAGGTGAATTCCAGTGATACGTTATATTAAAGGCCGGCTGTTAAAGGCGGTTGAAGGTAAAATCGTTGTTTTAACGGGTGGGGTCGGTTATGAAATTTTACTGCCCGAAATTGTCTGGCGTTCTTTTCAGGCAAATACGTCATCGGACAATGACGTCGAACTGTACATCTCTTATCATCAAACCAATCAGCAGCCTAAGCCGTTATTGATCGGGTTTATCAATGAAATTGAGCTGGAGTTTTTCGAACTTCTAATTCAGGTCAAGGCCATTGGCCCCGTAAAAGCGTCGAAAGCATTGACGTTACCCGTTCCGGTAATTGCGGCGGCCATTGAAGAAAGAGATGCGGCCACCGTGGTAAAGTTAAAGGGGATTGGCAAACGGGCGGCGGACATGATTATTTCCGAACTGAACGGCAAGACCGGTAAGTATGCGCTGCTTAAAAATGAAAACAATGTGACGGTAAAAGCGGAAGAGGATTTAAATCAGCAGGTGCTTGACGTGCTGGTAAAACAGTTGGGCCATAACCGGTCCGAGGCCGTGAAGATGGTTGCTGCTGCTCTGGAAAGAAACCCTGATGCCATAACGCCTGAAGAACTTTTTGAAGAGGTATATCGGGGCATTAAAAATCGGTTGAATAATGGATAAAAACCAGCAAAAGCCGGAACAGACGGAGACGTTTGAAGAAGCGCTTATTCCGGACCTGCGGCCCAAGGGGTTCTCGGAATATGTGGGTCAAAAACAGGTCGTGGAGACCCTTCAGATTGCGGTGCGTGCGGCAAAAAAGAGAGCTGATGTGCTTGATCATGTGTTGCTTTACGGCCCGCCGGGGCTGGGAAAAACCACGATGGCCCATATTATCTCCAATGAACTGGGCGTGCCGCTGGTGCATACCTCAGGGCCGGCGCTTGAAAAGGGCGGCGATTTAATCAGTATTTTAACCCACATGCAGTACGGTCATGTCCTTTTCATCGATGAGATTCATCGGCTGCCCAAGGTGGTGGAAGAATTTCTTTATTCCGCAATGGAAGATTTTGCGGTGGATATCATTTTTGATAAAGGGATGAATGCCAGGAGTTATCGCTCCAAGCTGGAGCAGTTTACCCTGGTGGGGGCCACGACACGGGCCGGTCTTCTGTCTCCTCCGCTGAGAGAGCGTTTTGGTATTCAGCGGTCGCTCGATTTTTATACGGACCGCCAGTTACAGAAGGTGATCCAGCGATCAGCCGCTATTCTGGATGTGAAAATTGATGCGGCGGCAGCAATTGAAATCGCCAAACGTTCCAGAGGCACACCGCGGATTGCCAACCAGTTACTGCGGCGTGTGCGTGATTTCGCGCAGGTCCGTGCGCAGGGCATTATTACCCATTCGGTCGCCTGTGATGCGCTATCGCTGGAAGGCATTGATGAAAAAGGCCTTAACCTGTTTGATGTAAAATTCCTGAATGTGATTATTGATTTTTATAACGGCGGTCCTGTGGGGCTTGAAGCGATTGCGGCCACGTTGCAGGAGGAAACGGACACATTGATCGATATGGTCGAGCCGTATCTTTTAAAGGCCGGACTGCTGCTTCGAACCTCGTCCGGACGGCGGGCGACCGAACTGGCTTACAAGCATCTCCATAAAAACATCAGTGACCGTCAATCTGTTCAACAGGAGATAAAATGGCGTTGAGTGCGAAAATTCTCGTAGTGGACGACAGCGAATTTATTATCGAGTTGGTTGAAAGCGCTCTGACCGCTATCGGTTGTACCGTTTTGAAAGCGTATACCGGGGAAGACGCGCTGGAATTGATATCGCGGGATATCCCCGATCTGATTATCCTGGACGTGGTTATGCCCGGCCTTTCCGGTCTGGAAGTCTGTCGCCGATTGAAGCAGAATGAGAGAACAATGTTGATTCCCATTGTTATGCTGACTTCCAAAGATTATGTCGAAGATAAAATAACCGGTTTTGAAACAGGCGCAGATGAGTATTTAACCAAGCCGTTTAATATCAAAGAGCTTCAGGTCCGGGTCCAGGCGCTGATTCGCAAGAAACTCTCTCAGGTAAAGATTGTTGAGGAAGAAAAACAGGAAGCGCTTGAGACCATGGCCGAAGAAGTGGCGCACGAAGTCAGAAATCCTGTGGTTGCGATCGGCGGTTTTGCCCGGCGGTTAAACACAAAGCTGCCGCCGGCCAGTCCCTTGCGGACCTATGTGGAAAAGATTATCGCAGAAGCCGATCGTCTTGAAAAAATGGTTAATGAAATTGCCGCGTTTCGGCGTCTTGTGGTATCGATGGCGGATGACATTGATTTAAGAACGGTCACCGATTCGGTTATTGATGAAATGCAGGATCGAATCAAGCACAGCGGTGTCCGGATTTCTCGGGGCTATGATTCCACGGTTCCGATGATAAAAGGTGATTTTGATAATTTGAAAATTGTCGTGGAACATATATTCAATAATTCTCTTGAAGCGATTACGGGTGAAGGTGAAATTATTGTTCAAATCGGTACTTCGGGCAAAACTGTTTTTCTTTCCGTGCAGGACAATGGCCGGGGTATGGAGCGTGGCGAGTTACAGCGGATCACCCGTCCTTTTTATACATCAAAAATGTCCGGTGCGGGCATGGGACTGGTCTTTGTAAAAACCATTGTGGAAGCGCTCAACGGTGAACTCGATATTTCCAGCTCCGTGAATGCCGGGACGCTGGTAAAATTGATTTTTCCGGTACAGGAATAAACACTGTTAATGGACAGGCAGTCGTCAGTCCCGGTATTATGCACGGGCCTTATTAATTTCCGCAATGATGTTAACGCCCATTTGAAAAGCCTTTTCCAGCTTTTGCTGAAAGGCCTCGTCTGTTATTTTTTCAACGCCACCGCAAAAGAGTTTTTCATAAGTGTCGATCTGTTCAATAGGTAAATGGGCTTCAAAGGCTTCGTAACAGGGGTCGCCCATGACTTCCTCCAGTTCATCGGTGACATTGGCGGTGACAATGAAGGATGCTTTTTTCATAAAGTTTTGTGTAATGCCGGGTCTGGGTTCCGGTATGGTGATGTGTTCCGTTTGATCGGGGAATTTATGGGTAAAGGCGATTTTTCTTTCCAGAAATGATTTCATCAGTGCGGTGATGGAACCGTCATAGGCTGGGGAGGCGTAAAAATAACCGTCACAGGACAGATATTCCCTCAGCATATCGTGGACGTCATCTTTCAGTGGACAGTTACCTATGGTCAGATCCGGATCTTTGGTATAGCAATTTCCACAGCCGCGGCAGAATTTGATATCCCGATTGATCAGTTCGAACAGGACCGTTTGTGCCCCGGTGCTTGCCGCGCCTGCCAGGGCTTTTCTTAATAATTTCGCACAATTTCCGTTTGTTCTCGGGCTGCCGAGGATTCCCAGTATTTTCATATGAATATCCGTTTGTTTATTATTGATATGTTTATTTTGAACAGGAACGGGCTTTTTTGATTTCCTGAACAATATTTATTCCCATTTGATAGGCGCTGTCGCGCTTTTTCTGAAAGGCCTCAGGTGTTATCCTTTCAACACCGCCGCAGAACAGTTTCTCATAGGTATCGATTTCCTCAAAAAGCAGATGGGCTTCAAAGGCTTCGTAACAGGGCTCGCCCATGACTTCCTCCAGTTCATCGGTGACATTGGCGGTAACGATGAATGACGCTTTTTTCTTGAAATTCTGGGTAATACCGGGACGGGGTCCCGGTATAGTGACATGGCTGGTTGTATCCGGAGATTTATAGGTAAAGGCGATTTTTCTTTCGAGAAATGTTTTCATTAATGCCGTCGTGAACATGTCGTATGCGGGGCTCGCGTAAAAATACCCGTCATAGGTCAGGTATTCCTTAAGCATGCTCTGGGTTTCATCCTTGATCGGGCAGTTGCCTATTGTCAGTTCAGGGTTTTTGGTATAACAGTTTCCACACCCTAAACAGTATTTTACATTTCTTCTGATGAGTTTGAATGTTTCGACTTCGGCCCCGGTGCTTTGTGCCCCCACAAGCGCACTGTTGAGCAGTTTTGCGCATCTGCCGTTCAGTCTTGGACTTCCGAGAATTCCCAGTATTTTCATTGCCGGCCCCCCTGAATATTTACTTTTGTAATAATTAGTATACAACAGATATCTGTGAAATAAAACAAATTTATTGGTCGTGAAATTAAACGTGCTCCCCGCTGTCATTGTCACAAGAAACGGATTCGGGGATGGTTTTTGTTTGTCTATTGTTGTTGTGATGGCGGCGTTTTTGTTTTGAACATTAATGTTTGCAGCCGCGAATTGAATTTGTATCGATAAATTTTTCTTTTATTGACACCCGGCAGTTTGAAACATTATACTCAAAACTTATCAGTTTAAATCGTGGGTCTTTATCATAAATCAGATTTTAATTTTTATGCTAACATGAAAAAGATTATTTCCCGGGTCTATAAATTTTCAGTCCTTGATCGGCCATTGTTTATTCTTTTGCTGTTTGTTTTTATATTGGGTTTTTCTCTGTATTTTTCCAAAGACTTTAAACTGGATGCTTCTGCCGATACCCTGATTCTGGAAAATGATGTTGATTTAAAGATTCTGCGTGAGATTAATGAAAGGTATCAAATCAAGGATTTTCTGGTCATCACTTTTACGCCGGAAGCGGATCTTTTTTCGCAAAATTCACTTGAATTGCTAAAAGACCTGCGGAATCGTCTACAATCGATGAAGAATGTGGATTCGGTCATTACGCTTCTGGATATTCCCCTGTTACAAACCAGCGGTTTAAAACTTTCGGAAGTGACCGCCGGGAAGATTCTGACCCTTGAAGATCCTGAAACCGATATTTTATGGGCGAAAGAAGAAATACTGGAAAGTCCGATTTACCGGAATTTAATTCTCAGTCCGGACGGGCAGACAACCGGTATTCAGGTGAATCTGAAAACGGACGAGCAGTACAGTAAGCTTTCAAAAACAAGAAACCGCCTGCTGGAAAAAAAAGGGCAGGGAACCTTGTCTCCGCAGGAATCACTGCAGCTGAAGCAATGTCAATCTGATTATGAAGCGGCCTATGAATCTTTTACCCGAACCCGGCACCGGGATATTGCTGCCATCAGAGATATTATGAAGGATTACGCTGATTACGGCACACTTTATCTCGGTGGGGTGCCGATGATCTCTGATGATACCATTGCGTTTGTTCGCAAGGATCTGATTGTTTTCGGGGTCGGGGTGTTGATGTTTATTGTGGGCACGCTCCTGCTGGTTTTTCGTGAAGTTCGCTGGATGGTCCTGCCTTTGTTGAGTTGTTTTTTTGCCGTGATTGTCATGATCGGTTTGCTGGGCTTTGTCGGCTGGAAAGTGACGGTACTCTCTTCAAATTTTATTTCATTGATGCTGATTTTGACCCTGTCCATGAATATTCATCTGGCGGTCCGGTATAAACAATTATTGCGGCTTATGCCCCATGCCGTTCAGTTAGATGTTGTTTTTGAAACCGTCCGGCGTATGGTCTGGCCCTGTTTATATACCGCCCTGACGACGATACTGGCCTTTTCATCACTGGTCCTGAGCGGTATCAAGCCGGTCATTGACTTTGGCTGGATGATGACCATCGGTTTAACCGTGACTTTTTTAACTTCGTTTCTGCTGTTTCCGGCGGTATTGGTATTATTACAGCGATCCAATGCCGGTACTGCGGTTGAGCGGGAATCCATCATTACGCGTGTGCTTGCGAATATATCTCTGCATCATGGAAATAAAGTGATGATTGTTGCGGGTTTGTTGGCCGTTATCAGTCTGTACGGGGTGTTTCAATTAAAAGTGGAGAACGGTTTTATTAATTATTTCAGTAAAAAGACCGAGATCTATCAGGGTATGAAGCTTATCGATGACAAGCTCGGCGGTACTTTTCCGCTTGAAGTCATTTTAAAATTTGAACCGATGCAGGTTGATGTTCCGGACGATGATTTTCCCGAGGATGAATTTGGCTGGGATGCGCCTGATGAAGATCCTGCCGATTACTGGTTTACTCCCTACAAAATAGATAAAATCAAACAGGTGCATGATTATCTGGATGCCTTGCCGGAGACCGGCAAGGTCCGTTCAATCGCATCAATTGTCCGGACCGTGGAAAAGCTTAATGACGGCCAGCCGTTTTCCGGGCTTGAACTGGGGGTTATCAATAAAAAAATACCGGAAAATATTCGCCGGGAGGTTATCGATCCGTATGTGTCGGTTCCGGATGACGAGGCCAGAATATCGATACGGATTCTGGATTCTTTGGAAGGCTTGCGCAGAGGCGCGTTGATCGAAAAAATCGAGCAGGCGTTAAAAAACAAGTTTGACCTGGGGCCGGGGAAGGCAAAGGTTGCGGGCATGCTGGTTTTGTATAACAATATGCTGAAAAGTCTGTTCCGGTCACAGATTTTGACTCTGGGTGTTGTTTTACTGGGCATTGCCGTTATGCTGCTGGTTTTATTCCGGTCATTTTCTCTGGCGCTGATGGGTATCATTCCGAATCTGCTGGCGGTCGGTATTGTTCTGGGGATCATGGGATTGATGGATATTCCGCTGGACTTGATGACGATTACGATTGCCGCGATTACCATGGGAATTGCCATTGATAACAGCATTCACTATATTTACCGGTTTCAGGAGGAATTTGCCAAAAACAATGATTACGAAAAGACACTTCAGGTCTGTCACCGAAATATCGGACGGGCGATTGTGAACACTTCAATTACGATTATTTTCGGTTTTTCCATTCTGGTTTTGTCCAATTTTATTCCGACAATTTATTTTGGTGTGTTAACCGGAATAGCCATGCTGATTGCCATGCTGGCCATTTTGTCCCTGATGCCGCGCCTGATTTTATGGGTCAGGCCTTTTTAAGCCCTTCTTTTTCGGGTTCAAAAAATCAGGCGGGGGTATGTGATATTTTGCCGGGGTTGTCCCTGTTTTACCGTACTGTATATCGGAATAAATAATACTTGAAAATATATCGCAGATTTTTTAACATATCGACGTCTATTTAGATAAATTTCATGAAAAAGGACATGAAAATGGATTTGGTCAGAAAAACCGTTTTATGGGTGATAGCACTGTTTTTTTTGACGGTAAATCCGGTCGCTGCCGGTGAAGTTACCAAACAGGTTCAACTAACGATCAATCGTGTGATATCCGTATTGAATGATCCTGAATTGAAAAAACCGGAGAAAACCTCAGAGCGTAAAGCAGTGATACACAGACTTTTGAAAGAGTCTTTTGACGAGGTAGAGTTTGCCCGAAGGTCATTGATTGCCCACTGGAAAAATCTGACTGCGGATCAGCAAAATGAGTTTGCCGCGGTTTTCAGCCATCTGCTGGAAACAACCTATTTTGAAAAAATTGATGATTATATGAAGGAAGCCGGAGATTTTTCTGCGGATAATATCGTGTTTCTCGATGAAAAGGTCAAAGGCCGGTTTGCCGTTGTAAAAACCAAAGTGAATATCGGCAGTAATGGGTCGATCCCTGTTGATTACCGGATGATTTATAAAAATAATCAGTGGGTTGTCTGTGATCTCGTTATCGAGGGGGTCAGTATTGTGATGAATTACCGCGCGCAGTTTAATGAAATTCTGGCAAACAGTACATTCCAGGAATTGCTGCAGCGGCTTCAAACCAAAAAAAGCTGATTTCAAGGCATATTCATTTTTTAATTTAAAAAAGCACGCGATATATCGGGTGCTTTTTTTGTCGGAAAATCAGCGGCGAATCGCTCCCTGGCGGTACTGAAAGTAGGCATTTCTTAATGAGATATAGTGGTCAAGCGCAGATTTTTTTAGCTGTTCATAATCTTCCAGTCTGAGTGAAATATCATTAACATCCGTGTATGCTTTGATTCCCAGTCTTTCTATAGGTTTGATCTGGACATAGGTTAAGGGGTTAAGCGCAGTATCTGCTAAAGAGCCTATTGTGCCTCTCAGACTGGAAGGACCCAGGAAAGGCCACACAATGTAAAAGCCCTGGCCCATGCCGTAGGTGCCGAGGGTCTGACCTGAATCTTCATTATATTTGCGGATACAGTTTTCTGCCGGGCTGAAAATTCCGCCGAGGCCGAAGGTTGTATTAATCGAAAATCGCGCAAGTTCATTTCCGGCGCCCTGGAATTTGCCCTGGAATACACAGTTGATAAAACGGCCGGGCATGGCTGCATTGTAAAATACCCGTTTAATGCTTTTTCGGGCCGGTTTCGGAACGGCGAAACAATACCCTTTGGCCACCGGTTTTAAAAAATAAAAGTAGAGTTTATCGTTAAACGCATGGATCAGCCGGTTGTATTTTTCCAGCGGGTCAGCGATTTGTTGTCGGTTAACTGTGGAACTCAATTCGTTGTCTTCGGTTTCGAAGGGGTCTGTTTCCATCGCAACCGGTGGCCGATCCGCAGCGTTTACCGGGGGGCTGCAAAAGGACTGGCCGAGGACGAAAAGGATGATGACGGTGACTGCGAAAATCATTTTTCTTTTCATTTTATTTTCCTTAATTTTTTTTATAAAAAATATTAACAGACACTATTTTCCTTGTCAATGCGCACTTTTATTTTGTCTATGAGGTATTTATTAATATATATTATCTGTGCTAGAATGAATATTATGTTTTTCGTGATGTTTTAATAAGAGCCGTTTTTATATTCGGGATGAAACGGATCATCTGTCGGGGGCATATGTGAAGTTATCCGTTAATATCGGTCTGGAAGTTCATTTTCAGCTCAACACAAACACCAAACTGTTTTGTGCCTGTCGAAACCGGCACGGACAGGTGGCGAACACGGACATTTGCCCGGTCTGTTGTGGGTTGCCCGGTGCATTGCCTGTTTTGAATCATGACGCGTTGGAAAAAGCATTGCAAGCGGCGATGGCTCTGGGTCTGGACCTTTTGCCGCAAATACAATTTGACCGCAAAAATTATTATTACCCCGATTTACCCAAGGGCTATCAGATAACCCAGGTGCATTGCCCGGTTGCCGAAAACGGTATTTTTAAAATCCCGGCAGAAGGGGAGATGAAAGGAATTCGAATTTCGCGGCTTCATCTGGAGGAGGATGCCGGAAAGACTGTTTATCAAAGGGGTATTGATGACCGTTTTATCGATTTTAACAGAAGCGGTACACCGCTGATTGAAATTGTGACCCGGCCGGATCTGCATTCTTCACTGGAAGCCGGGACTTTCGTGCGCTGGCTGCGAGCGTCGATGCTGTACCTCGGTGTGTGTAACGGTAATATGGAAGCCGGTGATATCCGGGTTGATGTTAATGTTTCCGTGAAAAATTCCCGCGTAACCGGTCTCGGTCGTAAAGTTGAATTGAAGAATTTAAATTCCGTGCGATATGTGCAAAACGCGATCGATTTTGAAATCAAACGCCAGACGTCGGTTTTGCTGACCGGTCAAACGGTTTGTCAGGAAACACGATTTTGGAATGAAAGAAGAAAAGCGACCGAATCTGCAAGGCAAAAGGAGTATATGGATGATTACCGGTATTTCCCGGATCCGGATTTAACGGCGATAACGATATCTGAAAGCTGGAAAAACAGGTTGAGATTTTCTTTGCCCGCGCTTTTCAGTCAGAAAATTCAAAAGTTTATTTGTGAATACGGACTGACTGTCCGTGAAGCTGAAATTCTCGCTGAATATCCGCAAATGGCCGCCTATTTTGAAAATGTCCTGAAATCCGGGATAAGGCCTGATATTGTTGCCCGGTGGCTGGTGAATGATGTTTTGGCCCGGATTAAAGATGCCCGCCGGATAAACCGTTTTCATATGAATGCGCAGAGCTTTTCGGAATTGATTAGTCTGGTTGTTGATGGTAAAATTAGCCGCCGAAGCGCAAAAATGGTTATGGACCGGATGGCGCAAACAACACAATCGGTTTTAGAAATTGTTAAAGAACAGCAGCTGTATCGTATTGATCATTTTGATGAAATTGAAGAGATAATTCAAATGGTTGTAGATGATAACAAGAATATGCTTGAGGATTTTAAAGGCGGTGCTGATAAAAAAAGGCATTATCTGACCGGGCTGGTGATGCGCAAGACCAATGGCCGGGCCAATCCTGAAACAGTGGCCGAGATACTTGAAAAGAGGTTCTGATGAATGCGTTCAAGACCGTTTCTCTGGAAAAAGACTGTGTCCGGATCCTGGACCAGACCCGGCTGCCTGTCCAGGAGGTATATCTGGAGTGCCGGGACCTGGCGGCGGTGGCGACAGCTATTGAGCGACTTTCCGTCCGGGGTGCGCCGGCCATTGGGGTGGCGGCGGCGATGGTACTGGCCTTGGAAGCGGGAAAGATTTCCGCGGATAATCTCAGTGATTTTGTTCGTGTATTTGAAATAATGTGTGATCGGCTGTACCGGACGCGTCCGACGGCCGTTAATCTTGCCTGGGCCATTGACCGCATGAAACAAAAGGTGTTTTCCTGGGAAGGAAAAAATATTGCCGGGCTTCCTGTGGCCTTGAAGGAAGAGGCGTGTTTAATTCATGATGAAGATATTTCAAGTAACCGTTCGATGGGCAATTATGGACAGCGGGTTTTGCCACGGTCCGCAACGGTGATGACGATTTGCAATACTGGCGCCCTGGCAACGGCCGGTTACGGAACGGCTCTGGGGGTTGTTCGGGCCGCGATCGAGAACCATAAGGATATATTTGTGGTTTCCTGTGAAACCCGTCCACTGCTGCAGGGCGCCCGCCTGACCTGCTGGGAGCTGGCCCGGGATAATATTCCGTTTGAGCTGATCACGGATAATATGGCCGGTTATTATATGAAGAAAAAGAAGGTTGATGCGGTGATTATTGGCGCCGATCGAATCGCCGGTAATGGCGACTGTGCGAATAAAATCGGTTCCTATTCCCTGTCAATTCTGGCCAGGGCGCACGGGGTGCCCTTTTATATTGCCGCGCCGGTTTCCACCATTGATATTTCCGCTGCCGGTGGGGATGATATTCCGATAGAAGAGCGCTCTGCCAATGAAGTTGTCTGTTTTAACGGTACGATGACCGCCCCTCAGGGAGTTCAGGTCTGGAATCCGGCATTTGATGTGGTGCCTGCCGGTAATATTTCCGGTATTATCACCGAAAAAGGAATTATTTACCCGCCTTTTGGTGAAGGCATAAAAAAGATTGTATCAAATTAAATTTGCGTTATAATAATCGGCTGTGCCTTGAAATCTGACAGTAAATAGTGATTATAATGTTCGGGGGAGTTCAATGGAAAAAGTAGAAAAAATATGGCTCGACGGCGCGCTGGTTGACTGGGATGCGGCAAATGTCCACGTATTGACGCATTGCCTTCATTACGGACTCGGTGTTTTTGAAGGTATTCGTTGCTATAAGGGAAGTAACGGCGATTCAGCCATATTAAAGTTGAACGAACATGTCGACCGCCTGTTTGCTTCCGCCAAGGTCGGTTTTATTACCATTCCGTACACGCCCGCGGATATCTGCAATGCCATTATTGAAACGCTGAAAGTCAACCGCCTGGCGGAAGGGTATATTCGCCCGATTGCTTTTATCGGCGACGGAGAAATGGGTTTGTTTGTCAAAGAACCGAAAATCCGCGTCAGTATTGCCTGCTGGCCCTGGGGGGCCTATCTGGGCGATGATGGCCTGGCTAACGGGATTCGAGCGAAGGTTTCATCATTTACCCGCCATCATGTCAATGTGGGAATGACCAAGGCCAAGATATCCGGAAATTACGTTAATTCCATACTGGCAAAGCGGGAAGTGGTCATGGCCGGTTATGATGAGGCGATCCTCCTGGATGCGCAGGGATACGTGTCGGAAGCCAGCGGGGAAAATATTTTTATTGTTAAAAACGGTGTGATCAAGACGACGCCGCCCACATCCATTCTGGAAGGAATTACCCGTGATGCCATTATTCAAATTGCCACGGATAATGGTATTGCGGTGGTTGAACAGCGGTTTACGCGGGATGAACTTTATATGGCCGATGAATGTTTTTTTACGGGTACGGCTGCAGAAATCACCCCTGTCCGGGAGGTCGATGACAGGCAAATCGGGGCGGGGAAACCAGGTCCGGTTACGCAAAAACTGCAGTCTGTTTATTTTGACGCGATCAAGGGAAAAATTGATCGGTACCGGTCCTGGTTAACCTATATTTAACCACTGACAGCAGATTATGTATCCGGGGCCCGTTTCGGGCCCTTTTATTTTATAGGGATGATTGATGATCAGTGATGTGAAAAAAGAAAAAGCCCGTCTCAGGAATGAAATTCTGGGGCGGAGGGATGCCCTTGACATTAATGTCAGAACGGAAAAAAGTGAATGTATTATCAGCCGGTTACTGAATCTGCCGATGCTGTGCAGCGCCGAACATGTATTTATCTATGTTTCTTACAACAGTGAAGTGGTGACTCACGGCCTGATCAATATGCTTCTTTCCCGCCGAAAGACGGTTTCTGTTCCGTATATTGATCCGTCCGAACATCGAATGTATCCGGCGGTTATTCATGCTTTTCCGCAGGGGCTGACGGTCAACCGGTACGGCATTCTTGAACCTGATCCGGACCATGTGGAACGGGCGTCTGCGGATACCATTGATCTGGTTGTTGTTCCGGGAACGGTTTTTAGTGAGTCCGGTTACCGCATCGGTTACGGTGGCGGTTATTATGACCGGTTTTTAAGGAATTGTGCTGTTGCCAGTTGCGGGCTTTCCTTTGATTGCCAGGTGCTGGAAGAGGTGCCCTGTGATCCTGCCCGGGATGTTCCTGTGGATTGTGTGCTGACGGAAACCCGTTTGATTCGCTGTCGGTGAAAACCCTTTTATAATAAAGGAATTGTAGACCCTTCCGAATAAATTTTCTTGATTTAAACCGTTTGCAATGATATAAATGTATGTTCTGATAATCCGTTAATAGGTGTAACTGGGTACGGAAATCGACTGTTAAATAAACTATTTTTATTATCTGAGGAGAGATCTATGCATATAGTTGTCTGTGTAAAAATGGTTCCAGATACGACGCAGGTAAAAATCGATCCGGAAACGAATACGCTCGTGCGGGAAGGGGTTCCTTTTATTACAAATCCGTTCGATACCAATGCTGTTGAGGAGGCGATCCGTTTCAAGGATAAGTATAAAGCTCATGTGACGGCGGTTTCAATGGGACCGCCTGCGGCAGAAAGTGTCTTGAAAAAAGCCCTGTCGATTGGTGCGGATGAGGCCATTCTCTTAAGTGACCGGGCTTTCGGCGGGGCGGATACCCTGGCCACAAGTACGGTGCTGGGTCTTGCGATTAATAAAATTCATGAAAAACGTCCGGTCGACATTGTTTTGTGCGGCAAGCAGACGATTGACGGGGATACGGCCCAGGTCGGTCCCGGTATTGCCAGAAGAATGAATTCGACCCAGCTGACCCTGGTGGATGAAATTATATCTGTGGATGAGGCCAATAATACCATACGCGTTCGAAGAAAGCTCGAAGGATACCATGAGATTATCGATGCGAAAATGCCGGTCATGATCACTGTTGAAAGAGAGATCAACACGCCGCGGTATCCGACGGTTCCCGGACGGCTTGATGCGGATGCGGCCAAGGTTCAGGTTTGGGATAACAACTATTTGAAACTGGATCCCAAGACCATTGGATTGATGGGATCGCCGACGCAGGTCCGTAAAATTTTCGCTCCCGAACGTGAACAGGGCGAAGTGATTTCCGGTGAAAATGATCAGGCTCAGGCTGCCGTGGATACGGCTTTCAACAAACTGGTTGAGTGGGATATTGTTAAAGCGTAATAAGCGTAATGTAAATCATAGTATTTGGAGGATAAATGGATCAGAAGCCGAAGAAAAAAAAGAAACCAAGAGGGAAGGCCCGTACGATTGAAGGCAAATGTATTGCCTGTGGCGCCCGATGTCAGATGTCCTGTCCGGTCGATGCGATTGAAATGAATGAAAAAGAAGAGCCGGTCATCCATGAGGAAAAGTGTATCGGATGCAGAAAATGTATCAAACAGTGTCCGGCCGATGCCATAGAGATTTATTATACCCCGGAGGAGGAGGCGCTGTTAAAGGAACTTGAAGCGGCCGGTGATGCTGTTGATGAACCTGAAGAAGATATCGCCGCCGATGCCGGTGAAGAAGGAAACGAATCCAATATTGCGTTATGGAAAGGGGTCTGGGTTTACATAGAGCAGGTGGAGGGGAAGGCTCATGTCGTATCCTGGGAGCTTCTGGGAAAAGCCCGAATCTTGGCCAATGACCTGGGGGTTGAACTGGCGGCATTTGTTCTGGGAAGCAACATTAAACATTTGGCTGATGAAGCCTTTGCTTATGGTGCGGACAAGGTTTATGTGATGGATCATGAACTGCTTAAACATTATCGGACCAATTCCTATCTGCACGGAACCGTTGAACTTGTCAATAAATACAAACCGGAAATTGTACTGATGGGCGCCACCGGTCTCGGCAGGGATCTGGCCGGCGCAGTGGCAACCGATCTGAAGACCGGTTTGACGGCGGACTGCACGCAGCTCAACATTGATCAAAAAATGCGGATTCTGGAACAGACCCGTCCGGCTTTCGGTGGGAATATCATGGCAACGATTTTGACGGAAACCCGCAGGCCGCAGATGGCCTCGGTCCGTCCGCATGTGATGCCGATGCCGGAATATCAGGAAGGCCGGAAGGGAGAGCTGATCGAAGAACCCTTTACGCTGACCGATGATCAGATTCCGTCCAAGGTGGTTGAAATTATCAAGGCGGCCCAGGAATCGTCCGTGAATATCGCCGGGGCCGGTATACTGGTTTCCGGTGGCCGGGGCATGCAGACCAAGGAAAATTTTGACCGTCTGCAGGAGTTTGCCGATCTGATCGGTGGCGTGGTTTCCGGTTCGAGATGTGCTTTTGATGAAGGTTGGATTGAGCATCCCCGGCAGGTGGGGCAAACCGGTAAAACGGTCCGGCCGAAGCTGTATATTGCCGCCGGAATATCCGGTGCGATTCAGCATCTCGTAGGTATGCAGGATTCAGATTACATCATCGCGATAAATACCGACAAAACAGCACCGATTTTTGAAGTCGCCCATTTAGGGATTATCGGGGATGTGATGGAAATTATTCCTTCTTTAACTGAAAAACTAAAACAAACAAATGCGAAACCTGTCGAGTAGAAAAAGAAAGGAGTAGCCTTGAGTCCTATAGAGAATATATTATTCGTCATTATATTTACCGGCGCTATTGTTTTTTTCCTGAAAAACGTGTTTCGTCTGGTGGCAACAATTTGCCTGGGCCGTCCGGAAAACAGATTTGATCATCTCTGGTCCAGAGCCGGCGCCATGCTGGCTTATGGTTTCGGTCAGTTGCGGGTGATTAAAGAAAAGTTCGGCTTTAATCATTTTTTGCTTTTCTGGGGGTTCATGACGCTGGCACTCGTGAACTTCGAGTTTTTACTGGCCGGAATTTTCCCGCGGTTCAGCCTTGATTTTCTCTGGAATCCGCTGTATGGCCTTCTGATGTTCGCTGCGGACATCATGTCCCTGGTGGTTCTGGGCTGTGTCGTGGTTGCGGTTGTTCGAAGAACCTTTTTTCGCCCGGCGCATATTGATCCCACGCCTGATGCTTATTTTATTTTGTCTCTGGTGGCCGGTCTGATGATTGCCTTTTTTGGTATGGGGGCCTGTGAAGCGCAACTGGGTGTTCTCGAGACGGCTTCCTGGATGCCGGTTACCAAAATGCTGAGCGGTTTTGTCGGAGAAGGCGCGCATACCTGGGCCAGAATCTGGTGGTGGATTCACGCGGTAATTTTGCTGTTCTTTCTGAATTATCTGCCTTACAGCAAGCATCTTCATGTTTTAACGGCCATTCCCAACTGTTTTTTCAGAAGTCAGAATCTGGTGTCTACGGTTCCGCGTCTGAAATTCAAGAAAAATGAGGAGTTCGGCGTTTCGCAGGTAGTTCAGTTCCGCTGGAGTGATCTGCTGGATTTTATGGCCTGTACGGAATGCGGCCGCTGTCAGGCCGCCTGCCCGGCGGCGAACACGGACAAAACATTGAATCCGAAAGAGGTGATTCATCAGGGTAAGGTAAACCTTTTTACCAACTCTAAAAGTATATTTGCCAACCGTCCGGCCGATATGCTGGCTCCCGCACCCCGGGGCTGTACCATGGCTCAGAAACTGATTAACGGCAATGATGAATCCGTGGCGGTGGATGCCATCTGGGACTGTACAACATGCGGTGCCTGCATGCAGGTCTGCCCGGTGTTTATTGAACATGCCCCGAAGATTGTTCAGATGCGTCAGCATCTGGTGATGGAAAAATCTGAATTTCCGGAAGAATTGATTCTGCTTTTTGAAAACTCCGAGCAGCGATCCAACCCCTGGGGGATTGCACCGACCGACCGGATGAAATGGTCTGTGGACCTTGATGTTCCGGTATTGTCTGATGACGGCCGTAAAGCAGATTATCTTTTTTACGTCGGATGCGCCGGTGCGTTTGATTCCCGGGCCCGCAAGATTACGGTGGCCATGACCGAGATTCTGAATGCTTCCGGTCTGTCGTGGGGGGTTCTGGGGACGGAGGAACTGTGTTGCGGTGATTCCCTGCGTCGTTTGGGGAATGAGTATGTCTTTGAAGAAATGGCCAAGAAAAATATAGCCGTTTTCCAAAAGTATGGGATTAAGAAAGTCATTACTATCTGTCCGCACTGTTATACGACGCTCAAGAATGATTATACGCAATTCGGCGTGGATTTTGATGTTGTCCATCACACAGAGCTTATTAACGATTTGATCAAACAGGGTAAAATCAAACCGAAATCGACTTTGAGTGGTAAAACCGTGTTTCATGACTCCTGTTACCTCGGTCGTTATAACAATATTTACAAGCAGCCCAGAGAAATACTGAAATCCTGCTCCGGCGGTGCGGCACCGGCAGAAATGGACCGGTGCGGCGAGAACAGTTTTTGCTGCGGCGCCGGTGGCGGCAGAATGTGGATGGAAGAGTTCGGTGACAAGAAAATTTATCTGGAGCGCGCCAAGGAGGCTATTCGTCTGCATCCGGAGACGGTGGCGGTCGCCTGTCCTTACTGTATGACCATGTTTGAAGACGGTATCAAGGATGCCAAGGCGTCTGACACTGTCGTCATCAAGGATGTTGCGGAAATTGTTGCTGAATCGTTAAAGTAAGGTTTAATAAGGTTGATGAAAGCGGAAGCCGGTTCTTGTCGGTCTTCCGCTTTTTTTTTTGCTGTTTTAACTTTTGAATCTTTATGAAAATACGATAAGCGGCCTGGCGATGAACAGCGCTCCCGGGTTTTTATGATGGGGCGTCTGACCGAGTGTTTCCGCCGCCGGTATTATCGAGGTAAAAGGGGTTATCCGGTGGATTCCGCACATTGGTAAGGGAGGGCATTTGGGGCGGTATTCAGTTCGGCGGCGGTCATTTTATCAATGACATTTGAGATGTACTTGAAATCGGTGTCTGTATAACTGATAAATCGGGGTTTGAATTTGTGCGCTTTTTCCAGGGTGTCTGAACTGTGGTCCGGGAGCACAAGGATTATTTTATTTTTGCTCAACAGATCTTTGACGGGAAACAGGCGGTTGAACATTCGGTTGTTCAATAGCAATAAAACAACAATCGTGTTTTCCTGGCCGGGACTGCACAGCCGTTTTGTCAGATCATCGAAGGCGCGGTAAATTTCGAGCCCCTTGATAATTGTAAAATTATTTACCAGTTTATTCAGGTAAATACTACCCTTTTCATTCAGGGGGGAATAGAAGATTATCTTCATAATATTTCTCCGGAACGGTGATTCGAACAGCAAATTCAGTAAATCCGGAGCCGATCAGTTTTATGTTTTATCTGGAGTATATTCAAATGATGTGCCAATTGAATGGTCTGTTTAAAATATAAAGATAAGTAATATCAGTCAATTAGAGAAAGTCCGGTTGGTCGGTTGGGGGAGGGGCGCAAGAAAAGTCTTTCTTTTCAAGATTTGTATTGTCAAAAAATATATTTATCTTGTTGAATAATACATATATTACCGTTTGTTGATATTGTATTTTTTAAGCAGGGCGTAAAGTCGCGGACGGGACAGGCCGGAAAGGTGACAGACGGTCTTGATGTCATGGTTTGTATTGATCATCAATTCGCGCAGATACGATTCTTCAACCTTGGCAACCGTCTCGCTTCTGACCTGTTGCAGGGGTTTTACCTGAGCGGGATTAGCGGTACTGCTTTGCGGTGACGGTTCCTGAGGGGAGGATTTCGGTTTATTGATGGAATCCCTGGCCAGTTTTATGCGAATGTGCGGTGGTAAATGGCTTTGGTGAAGTGTGGGATTGTCCTGAGCCGCGGAAATCGACCATTCAATGGTGTTGATGAGTTCACGAATGTTTCCCGGCCAGTCATAGGCGGTCAGCACTTCTAGATATTCGGGCGAAAATCCTTTGGTTTGGATATGATATCGCTCACAGAGAATGGAGATGTAGTGAATCGTCAGATCCTTAATGTCCTCTTTATGCTGGCGTAAGGGCGGCAGTTCGATGGTAATGGACTGCAGTCGAAACAGCAGATCGCTTCTGAAATTCCCGGTTTTTGTCAGTTGATGGAGATCTTTGTTTGATGCCGCCAGAACTCTGAAGTCGCTTTCAATTTCATTTTTTGATCCGATCGGTCTGAATCGATGTTCCTGCAGCACGCGTAGAAATGATTTCTGCAGGCTGACGGGCAATTCTGCGATTTCGTCGAGAAACAGGGTGCCGCCGTCCGCCTGTTTGATCAACCCTTCCATGTCTTTATCCGCTCCGGTAAAAGCGCCTTTTTTATATCCGAACAATGAGCTTTCCACAAGATTTTCAGGAAGGGATGCACAGTCAACGATCACAAAATTTTTGTTTGCCCGCCGGCTGTTTTCGTGAATTGCCCAGGCAATCAGTTCTTTGCCGGTACCCGTTTCCCCGGTAATGAAAACCGGTGCATGGGTGGTTGCGGCATGTGCGACCATGTCCAGGCACGCCTGAATTTGCAGGCTGTTGCCGATAATGGCATCCCGTTTTAATGAGAGCAGCGGTTTGGTCTGGTTTTTTTCCTCCCGGTATTGCAGGGAACGGATCAGCGGTAAACTCATTTTATCAATCGACGCCGGTTTTTCAATGTAGTCCCAGGCGCCGTTTTTGATCGCCAGTTCAGCACCGTCCGGATCTCCTTCGGCTGTGATGATAATTACCTCCGGTGAAGATGGGGTGTTTCTGATTTCTTTGAGCATATCCAGTCCGTTGCCGTCAGGCAGGCGCACATCGAGGAAAACCGCATCATACATCTTTAATTTTATGGCATGAAGGCCATCCTGATAGGTATGGGTGCACAGGGCGTGATGGCCCATTCGTGAAACCATTTTTTTCAGCATGTCTCCCATCAGTTTGTCGTCATCGATAATCAGTACGTTGGCCATAGGGCTGTCAGGTCCGTGTCGCAGTATCAGTGATTTATTGAGGATTTATTAAAATTTATATAACAAACATTTCTGGAAAAAACAAATCAGTGTATAGAATACATAATCATAATTACGATTTTATTTTATATTATTAAATTATTTAAAAATATTCGCAATAAATATCTGTTTTTTGATTGAACGTTTTTCTGCCGATTTTAAAAAAAAGGTCATTTCCCGGAACCGGGAAATGACCTTTTGCCTGCTGAATCGAACGGGTATCGTCTATTGAATCATGCTACATTGAAAGACAAGCGCTTTGAACACCGCAGAGAACACCCCCCATGAAACTCAGGAGAAACAGAGTTTGCCGGGATTCAAGATGTTGTTGGGATCGGTCTCTTTTTTGAGTTTTCTCAGCATCGCGGCATAGTTGGCCGCGCGGGAGTACATCATGTCCGCCCAGGGTCCGTAGGGCCTGTCAAAATAAGCCCCGTTGTTGATCAGTTGCGAAGACGCTTCCAGCCAGAGTTTTTTAATTTTTTCTTTTTCATCCGGATCATTCAGATTGCAGTGCAGGTCAAATTCACAATGAATCGCGCGGCCTCTTTCCATCGGCAACAAGTACATGCCGATATCCGCTACCGCGTAACCGTGGTCCAGTGACAGGGTGTGCAGCGTTTGCTCCAGTCGAGTAATCTTGTTTAACGGGGTCTTGAAACACAGGCTCTGAACAGAACCCCGGTAATTGAATTTTTTCAGAATATTGAAGGGGGCATCAATTTCAGCCATCATCATATTTTCGGCACCGGGAATGTTGGGCAGGGATTCCAGCAGTTCGATATTCAGGTCATCACAGATTGCTTTCAGTGCTTCGGATTCATAGGCAATTTTCTCATCCGGTCTTCTTGGGTGACCGTTGATGCAGATAATCAGGGTCCATGCCGGAAGAATTTTCTGTAAGTCGTTAAATTCCTGTACCGGGGACGGTTCGGTCGGCAGACGCTCCGGAACGGACCAGGCCTCGGTAAACAGCGCAGCGAGGTTGAACCGGTTCAATAACAGCGCTTCATTGCCGATTTCCCTTCGTTGGATTCTTTTGATGGGATCTACTGCGTCCGCCAGGGATTTAAAGGGAATAAAAAACAGTTTTCTTTTTTTCTGAATTCGTTCGATCTGTAGAACCATTTTGGTCATAATGCCCATGGTTCCCTGGGCGGCCGTGAACATGCGGTAAATCCTGTTTCGAATGGGGCCGGCCGGTGACCCCGGATCACCGCCGGAGGCCCAGTTTCCGGTCCTGAAAATGTCTCCGCTGGCCAGGACGACTTCCGTATCCATGATGATGGTGTTACCGGTCTCGAAGTTCGGGGCGGCCAGGACCGGATCTCTCTCCAGGTAGCTGGTCAGGGCGGACCTGTCGCGCGGAGCGCCGAAAGGAATCATTGCCCGAAAGCCCTGTTGTTTTAAATAGTCCTGAAGTTCACTAAAGGTAACGCCTGGTTCAATTTGGACATGCCAGTTGTCCTTGTCCAGGCCGGTGATCTTTTTCATGCGGGACATGTCGATCATTATACCGCCCTGGTCCGGAATGGTCGCGCCGTGAAGGTTCTTGCCGGAACTGTAAGGAATGACCGGAGTGGCTGTCTTGTTGGCGAGTTTTATAATTTCCTGGATTTGGGATGTCTCTTCAACAAATACGGCCAAATCCGGCATTCTGGAAGAAACCAGGCTCTGGTCCTTTGCGTATTTGGTGAGAGACGCTTTGTCGTCTACGACATTTTCAGCGCCGACAATTTTTTCAAGATCGGTTTTTTGAACTGCCATGAGCTATCCTTTTATTTAATATTTGTTATATTTTTGTGGGTCGTTATCTTTGAATCGGGTCAAGACCATGCATTTGTCTGAGTTTGTTCAGACCGGCTGCCGCTTCTTCCGGAAAATTGTCATATTCTGTTTTACTGAAAATCTGTCTGCCGGGCGCACAGATTCCGTTGGGATCAAAAATGTCCCGGATTTTTCTGAACAGCAGGTGCGCGTTCGGTCCGACTTCGGGCATAAATGAAGTGATGGGCTCAATCGAAACGCCCAGGCCGTTGGCTCCCGGGCCGAATCCGTCGGCGATGGTATTGACGATTCCGCAGGCAACAAGCGCGGCGCCTTTTTCAAGGAGTTCGGGTTTCGTCTGGTCCGGATATACATCCGCCTCGGTCAGCCAGTAGCGGCCGCTGTGATTGCTTGAATAAAGAAAAGGCGTATCATCCATGCCGCCACGATCCGTAATATAGGTTTCCCCGAAGGTGTCGATGGCTTTGGACCAGACTTCCCGTGTTTTCTTGGCCACCAGATCTACGGGTCCGCCGAGAATATTGGAGCCGGTGTAAGAATGTCGGTTCATGCGATACCCGGTGACATGGCGAATGCAGTCCAGATTCCAGGGGGCCAGCGCGCGGTACACTTCCGGCTTGTATTCCTCGGACAGGAATTTTCCGCCGGTTTCGGCAATAATGTCGCGAACCACATTTTCTTCATATGCTATCTGTTTGTCCGACACGAAGCCGCCGATAATAACATACAGATTATAAGGCGGGAAAAACTTGTTCTGGACCCTGTCCAGCGTCATGTCCTGTGTCTGCGAGCAGTAGTAGGCATTGTATACCCCGGTGGCGTTCAACCCGGCGCAGATGCCGGCCTGGCCGATTTCTCTGAGCGCTTTCAGCTCTGTATCGAAGTCTTCGAATTCAACCCAGAGAAGTTTATGCTTTTGCGGAAACGGACCGGTATCGAAATCCGGGTTTTGATAGGTTTTAATCGACGGTCGGCCGGCGGGAGGTTCCGGCAGTGTTTCGCCGCCGGGCCAGGGATGAAGTTTCACGACCACTTCGGTAATGATGCCGGTGGTGCCGCCGCTGCCCCTGACCAGGGAAAAAAGATCCGGACCGGGACCGAATTCCCAGAAAGTGTCCATTCCGGCCACGGCATCCGAGCCGGTGACGATGATATTTCCTTCCGGGGTGACGACCTTGATACTGATGATGTTTCTGGACAGGGTGCCGTATTTATGGTCGGTCTGCCAGACACCGGCAAAAGCGCTTTGTGATGAGATCTTACACAGGGTTGTTGCCAGGGGGGTACCGCCGTTCCAGAGTCCTTTTTTCATGGTATCCGCCTGAATCTGGGCATAATCGGCAAAAGCCTCGACTCTTGCCGTCATGTTTTCTTCATCCACTTCAAGCACTTTATTCATTCGGCTGACATGAACGCAAACCGTCGGATCCGGTGTTGTGGGGCCATTAAAGGTGATCATGCCGTTGGTAAAGGGAATAACTTTTATTTTGTGGCGATTTAAAACACGCATAATGGCCTGCACTTCTTCAGTCGTTCCGGGAAGAATAATACAGGCCGGAATATTGGTATGGTCTTTTGCATGTTTTTTTAAGGCGCCGCCGGAATCGACTGAGAATTTGCTGTAACATTCAACAACGGCTCTGTCCTGGGAAATATAGTCCTCACCGACAATGTCTTCCAGGGCTTTATATACTTCCGGGGCGAGTTTGTTTGGGATTATCTTTCGGGTCTTTTTTTCCGCCATTTTGACTCCTTTTTTAAATGGGCTTTTCTAAGCAAGCGGGTGGATGATGGTTGTTTTTTTGATAATCTGGATTTTTGCTTTAAGTTAACAAAATACTTTAAGCTGCCGCATATGTCAAGAAAAATGAAAATATTCAAGGGGGTTGAAGGATTACTTCTCTTGTTTGGCCACGGATTTTTTTGCTGCGAAAATCTTATTTCTGGATAAAATAAATTGAATATTCAATTCAGATCGGTTAGTTTAATATCGTGTTTTTTAATTTTGTTTTATTTTTTGTTTAAAATCAAAATTATAACTCCGGCAGCAGTCATCAGCATCAATATATTAGCCAGAATCATGGAAATTTTTGTAGCCAGACAGCCCATTTTCGATACCAGGAAAAATGTATATGCCTATGAGCTTTTGTTTCGCAGCAGCCTGGATAATTATTATGACACCCGTCTGGATGGAGATGATTCAACTGCGAAATTAATTGTCAACAGTTTTCTGTTGTTGGGACTGGATAATATTACCAGTTCCAAAAAGGCCTTTATTAATTTTACGCGCAAACTTATTTTGGATCAGGCGCCCTCATTAATCTCCAATGATTTGATTTCCGTTGAAATTCTCGAGGATGTCGCGCCCGATGATTCCGTCATTCAGGCCTGTGCCGAATTAAAGAAAAAAGGGTATGAACTGGTGCTGGATGATTTTGTATTCAGTGAGAAATACAGATCGTTGATTCTATATTCAGATATTATCAAAATCGATTTTTTGCAGACAAAGGGGATTGACCGTAAACTTGTTATCGAAAATACAAACGCCGCCCACGTGAGATTCCTGGCCGAAAAGGTTGAAACAGAAGCCGATTTTCAAGAGGCCCTGGACCTGGGATATGGACTGTTTCAGGGTTATTTTTTCAGTAAACCGGTGATTATTTCCGGGCAGGATATTCCGACGCTCAAGCTGAATCATTTAAGACTGCTGAGTGAGATCAACAGGCCTGATGTGGAGTTTGAAAAGCTTGAAGAGATAATCAAACATGATGTTTCTCTCACCTATAAACTTCTCCGGTTTATTAATTCCGCTTATTTCAGGTTCAGCATCAAGGTGGAATCCATCAAGCATGCGCTCGTACTTCTGGGAATGCGGGAAGTAAAAAAATGGGCGTCTATTATGAGTATGAGCATTATCGGTGAGGATAAACCGCAAGAGGTGCTGACCGTTTCTCTGGTCCGGGCAAAGTTCTGTGAATTGATCGCGTCCGAGATCGGTCAGAAAAGTGCTGAATCCGATTTTTTCATGACGGGTCTTTTTTCGGTCATCGATGTGCTGATCGGTCGGCCGAAGAATGAAATCCTGGATAATCTCTATTTGGATGAAAGTGTTAAAAACGCCCTGCTCGGGGATCAAAATCATATTACGGATGTTTTTTCCCTGGTAACCGCTTATGAAATCGGCGACTGGCGGAGGGTCGATGAGTTATCCACTAAAATCGGTGTCAATGAAATCGTCCTGCCCACTTACTATTTTACCGCAACCCAGTGGGCAAACATGTCACTGTAACGCTTATCTAACGGTCTGTAGCCGTTTATAATAGCCGCCGGCTTTATTGACGCTGCGGAGGAACCCATGCTCAACAGATATTTTCAACTGGACAAACTCGAAACCAGTATTCGCCAGGAGGTGATTGCCGGTATCACCACCTTTGTCACCATGGCGTATATCATTATCGTCAATCCGAAAATTCTGGAGGCGGCCGGTATTCCGTTCGGGCCGTCGATGGTCGCGACGATATTAAGCGCTTTTTTCGGAACTCTGTTGATGGGGCTTTATGCAAAACGGCCCTTTGCGATTGCGCCGTATATGGGAGAGAATGCCTTTGTCGCTTTTACCGTGGTCAAGGTGCTGGGATACAGCTGGCAGACGGCCATCGGGGCAATTTTTATCGGTGGGGTCCTTTTTACCCTGCTAACCGTTTTTAAATTGCGGAGCTGGCTGACCGGTCAGATTCCCGACGGTCTCAAGGTAAGTTTTGCGGTCGGTATCGGTTTTTTTCTGGCTTTTATCGGATTGAATGAGGCCGGTATTGTGGTACTGGGTGTCCCCGGTGCACCTGTCCATGTAGGTGATCTCGGCCAGCCGTCTGCCCTGCTGTCTGTTTTCTGTTTTATATTTATCCTGTTTTTAATGACGCGGAAGGTTCGGGCGGCTATCTTGATTGGTATTGTGGTTACAACATTGTTCGCCATCCTCTTTAATATCAGTCCGCTGCCTTCGGCATGGATCAGCGCTCCGCCGGATCTTTCCCCGATACTTTTCCATCTCGATATTGCCGGCGCACTGCAATGGGGGTTTTTTTCTGTTATTTTAACTGTTTTTGTCATGGATTTTGTCGATACCATGGGAACGATTATCGGTGTCTCTTATAAGGCGAATCTGTTGGATGAAAGCGGTCGTCTGCCGGATATTGAAAAACCGATGCTTTGTGACGCGCTGGCCACGATTTTCGGGGCGCTTCTCGGAACAACCACAACCGGTACTTTTATTGAATCCGCGGCCGGTATCGAGGCCGGCGGCCGGTCCGGATTGACCGCGGTCGTAACGGCGATGCTGTTTCTGCTGGCCCTTTTTTTCGCGCCTTTTTTCAGCGTGATTCCGCCCTGTGCTTATGGCCCCGCATTGATTGTTGTCGGCTTGCTGATGGTGTCGACCATTACGCGCGCTAAGCTCGATGACGTCACCGAGTCTGTTCCGCTGTTCTCCGTGGTGGCGTTGATGAGTTTTACCTATAATCTCGGGTTTGGTATGACGTCGGGTTTTGTGCTGTATCCATTGATGAAAGTATTTTCCGGGAGATCAGGGGAAGTGTCGACGGGATTATGGATTCTGGGGCTGTTATCGTTGTTTTTCTTTGTTTTTTATCCTTATTGAGCGCAGGGATCAGTCCGCGGCGCACCGGTAAATAAAGGTGGAAACGATATTCAGCCTGACCAGGTTGAATGTTTCCGGCAATGGATTAAATGGCCCCGCATTATATACGGCATTTACAGCTGCTGAATCCAGGATCTTGTTTTTCGACGACCGGTTGATCCGGATATCCTTTATATCCCCTGTATGATGAACGGTAAAGGTCAAGGTAAGTTCACCTTCTATTTGATTTTGTCTGGCTGTTTCGGGATAGATCCAGTTCCGGTGAATACGGTCTTTCAGATGCGCCAGGTAACTTGTGTATTTTATATCTTTGGTATTCAGTGAAATGGTGGTTTCACGAGGTGCAATATTTTCGAGGTGTTTTTCCGGTTTTGGCTGTGATGTTTTAAAGGTGTTGTTTTCCTGTTTTGTTTTGCGGCGGGGATTTTTGACGATGCGGTCGGGTTCATTGTTTACGGGTTGTGGCCGTTTGATTAAATCCACTTGAAACAGCTTGGGCGCGCGGGGGGCAGCCTTGTGGAATGACGCCGGCAGCCCGGTAATCAGTCCCAGGTGAATAAACGCAGATATCAGGATAAAAATTTTATGGCTGAACTGCGGTGTGCAAAGCAGTGCTGTTTTATCGGTTTTCATAATTTTTGTTTCGGTCGCGAATATGCCGGTCGAATGTCTGTTTTTTGATAATAATATAATTTAGCAAAATAGCAAGGTTCTTGACCGATAGCGGATAAGATGATAAAAAAGTAGATTTATGGAAGTGGGTTGTGTCTGGTGACACTCCTGGACTTCAAATCCAGTGGGAGGTGCATCTTGCATCTCTGGTGGGTTCGATTCCCATGCACTTCCGCCATTTTCGGTCGGCTTTTATATGAACCGGTAATGATCCCCGCCTTGAACGGGGAATGGAAACTGATATATATTAACAGCTGGAAAGAAATGCAATGTCTCAAGGTAGAATTTTTAGCGGTATTCAGCCGACCGGATCCATTCATCTCGGAAATTACATCGGCGCGATTAAAAACTGGGTGCAATTAACAAAAACCTATGACTGTATTTACTGTATTGTCGATTATCATGCGATTACCATTGATTATGATGTTGACCGGTTTCGGGACAGTATACTGGATGCGGCGCGCACGTTGATTTCCTGTGGACTGGCTCCGGATAAATGCTGTCTGTTTGTGCAGTCCGCCGTTGTTGCTCATACGGAGCTGGCATGGATTTTAAACTGTATTACGCCGCTGGGTGATCTTGAGCGGATGACCCAGTTTAAGGACAAATCCAAACAGCACCGCGAAAATATCAATGTCGGTCTTCTGGATTACCCGGTGCTTCAGGCGGCGGATATTCTGCTTTATAAAGCTACGGATGTTCCGGTGGGTGAAGACCAGATTCAGCATATTGAATTTACCCGCAGAATTGCCAGGCGGTTTAACGCTAATTTCGGGGAGACGTTTCCGGAGCCGAAATGGCTGCTGTCGGCAACGCCCAAAATACTCGGTCTTGACGGCAGGTCAAAGATGTCAAAATCGATGAATAATGATATCGGCATTCTTGAATCTCCCGATGTCATTTGGGAAAAACTGCGCACGTCCGTGACGGATGAAAACAGAAAAAGGCTGAAGGATCCCGGTAATCCCGATATCTGTAACCTGTATACGATGCATACCTCCTTTTCACCGGGTGATGTTGTTCGGGATGTCGCCGACCAGTGCAGGGCCGCTTCACGGGGGTGCGTGGACTGTAAAAAAATTCTTTATGAAAACCTTATGAAAGAAATTGAGCCTATTCGTCGGAAATCCCGGGAGCTGGAAAAGCGGCCGGACGATATCAGGGATATCCTGAATGCCGGCGCCGGGAAATGCCGGGACATGGCAACGGCCGTCATGGATGAGGTCAGAGCAAAAATGAAGCTTGGGGTGTGACCGCTTTCCCGGCGTTTTCTTTTGTTTATTAAGATGTATTCATAAATAGACAGTAATGACCTGTGATGAGTTTTCTTCGCCGGATCAGCGGTAAATCGCAAAAGCGGGTGGTCGTTTTAGGGCTAGACGGTGTTTCCCGTCGGCAGTTACTGGAATTATGCGCGGACGGTCATCTTCCCGGCATTCAGAAGATTATTGCGAACAGTGATCTCAGTGAGTTTTCATCTGCGGTTTCCAGCATGTTACCGGTGACATGGACCAGCTGTTTTACCGGCGTCAATCCGGCGGTTCACGGACTTTTCGGCTATATGGAGCGGCGCCGCAATGCGTACGGTGTGTATTTCCCCAACGGGTCCCAGGTGGCTTCTACCTCCATCTGGGAGGAGTGTGCTTCTGTCGGCAAAACGATTGTATCCATAAATGTTCCCTATACATATCCGGCCAGAAAAATAAAAGGGGTTATGGTTTCCGGATTGGACAGCCTGGATTTTAGCAAGGCGGTCTATCCCTCTTCCGTCGGTGAAGCACTTGAAAAAACCGGATACCGGATAGATGTGGACTTCAATGGTCTGTCCGGTGACCGGGCGAAGACCTATGCTGCACTTGAGTATGTTCTGGCCAAGAGATGTGAGGCGGTCCGCTACCTGTTTAAACGGGTGGACTGGCATCTTTTTACCTGTGTGTTCTCCGGGGCCGGACATTTAAATCGCTGCTTATATAATGATTATCATGACAAACGTTCTGCCGGTCACAAAAGATTTATTGCCTATTTTAAAAATCTTGATGCCCTGGTGCGTGAGATCGATGACACCTTGCCTGCGGAAACTGAACTGATGCTGATATCCACTCAATCCACGGTGCCGGCAAAACGGATGGTGCATTTGAATGCCTGGCTGGTGAATCAGGGGCTGCTGGTTTTGAAAAACAGCGGTAAATTCAGCTTTGATAATATTTGCCCGGAAAAAACAAAAGTGTTTGCTTTGGATGGTGGACGCTTATATATCAATCGCAAGGGAATTATGCCCGGGGGCTGTGTCTCCTCCGGCCGTGAATATGATAAGCTGCGTCATTTTCTGATAGAATCTCTGTTGACTCTGGTCGATGATGCAATCGGGACGCCCTTTATCAGTGCCATTTATCGAAAAGAGGATGTTTATCACGGGCCTTATATGGACAGAGCGCCGGATTTGATCCTGGCGGGAATAAGCGGGTATGAATTGAACGGTGAAATGTCCGGCGGCGATGTTTTCCGAACCGCCGCGCGGGAAGGGGTTCCTTCGGGGGCGGACACATTTTTTTGCCTGAAGGGGCTGCGGTCTCTTGTTTCAAAACCTGGAATATATGATGTATTTCCCACCCTGCTTGAAATTCTGGGAATTCCTTTGACCAAAAAGATTGACGGTGTCTCCATTCTCTAGGTATTTAACGGGCAAATGCATTTTTGTAGATATTGAAGCCCTGACGCAGCAGGCGGCGGATGGAAGCAACATCCAGCGCTGTGTTTTTGCCGTTACGGAAAGCCATGGAGATCTTGTGCCGGGCCTTTGTTCGGCAAGGCGCTTTGAGCGCAGCAGCCCTAAGGGCGGCTGTCATAAAGGGAGCAGCGACGGTTTTTCCCCGGAATTCAGCGCGGATGGCGCGACCCGTGATTGAATTATCTGGATTCATCCCGGTTTTTTTGATATTATTATTCGATGTACATTAAATCCTAGTTTGGGAGCATTTATATGTTCGAGATTGTCAGACGCGAAGAGATGTCACAGGGGCATGTCATTTTAAATGAAATCAGGGCGCCGCTGATTGCCAGAAAAGCCAGGCCCGGGCAGTTCGTGATTTTAAAAGCCAATGAGACCGGAGAAAGAATCCCCCTGACCATGGCGGATACCAATCCGGACCTCGGCACCATTACGGTGATATATATGGTCGTTGGTAAATCCACGCTGCTGTTTAAAGGACTTAAGGAGGGGGAAGGCTATCAGGATGTCATCGGACCGCTGGGCCGGCCAACCCATCTTGAAAAAGTCGGGACCGTTGTTTGTGTCGGCGGCGGCACCGGTGTAGCGGTCCTGCATCCGATTACGCGCGCGCTCAAGGAAAAAGGCAATCATGTCATCAGTATTATCGGGGCCAGGAGTAAAGACCTGATTATTTTGGAAAAAGAGATGGCGCAGGCCTCCCATGAGCAATTGCTTTGTACCGATGACGGTACTTACGGCGAAAAAGGGTTTGTCACTGATGTATTGGAATCTGTGATGGCTGCGCATGAGGTGAAGCTTGTTGTCGCGATCGGGCCGGTACCCATGATGAAGGCCGTGTGTGAAAAAACACGGAAAAGTCATATTAAAACAATGGTCAGCCTTAATCCGATCATGATCGACGGTACCGGCATGTGCGGGGGGTGCCGGGTATCTGTCGGGGGGGAAACAAGATTTGCCTGTGTGGACGGGCCTGAATTCGACGGTCATCTTGTGGATTTCGATGAATTAATGCTTCGGCTCCGTTCCTATGCAGCGGATGAAAAAAAGAGTTATGAAAATCAACTTTGCCGGCTGGATGATGAGCCGGACCCGGTTAAAAATATTGTGGCGGAGGAATGAATGTCGGAAGGTGATGTAAAAAAGAAAAAAGTACCCAGACAGCGGATGCCCGAACTCGATCCGAATGTCCGGGTCGGTAGTTTCAGTGAAGTCCCACAGGGGCTGAGTCCGGAAGCTGCTGTTCTTGAGGCAAAACGCTGTATTCAATGCAAAAAACCGGCCTGTGTAGAGGGGTGTCCGGTTTCCGTGGACATACCCGGTTTTATTAAGTTGATCCGTGAAGAGGATTTTACCGGTGCGATTTGCCGGATCTGGGAGAAAAATGGTTTGCCTGCGGTTTGCGGCCGGGTCTGCCCACAGGAACTGCAATGTGAAGGCAAATGTGTCCTGGGCAAGAAGGGCGATCCTGTGGCCATCGGAAATCTGGAGCGTTTTGCCGCTGATTATGAGAGGCATAAACGACAAGCGCCGCAGCCGTCGGTAGCAGACGCTACCGGTAAAAAGGTTGCGGTTGTCGGTTCCGGGCCGGCCGGTTTAACCGTGGCTTCCGATCTGATACAAAAGGGGTATGCCGTATCGGTTTTCGAGGCCTTTCACAAGCCCGGCGGGGTGCTGGTCTACGGTATTCCCGAGTTCAGGCTGCCCAAGGAAATTGTTTTTTCTGAAGTGGCCGGTCTGCAGGACCTGGGCGTTGATTTAAAATGCAATTCGGTTGTCGGCCGCACGGTGACCCTGGACGAACTGTTTGACCAGGGGTATTCGGCTGTCTTTCTCGGGGTCGGCGCCGGGCTGCCGACCTTTTTAAAGGTGCCGGGAGAAAACCTGATCGGTGTTATGTCGGCCAATGAATATTTAACGCGCACAAATTTAATGAAAGCTTATTTGTATCCGGAATATGATACACCGATCATTAAAGGCCGCAAGGTGATTACCCTGGGCGCCGGAAACGTTGCCATGGATGCGGCCCGGACAGCACTCCGGCTCGGCGCGGAAAAGTCATTGATTGTATATCGCCGTTCCCGGGATGAAGTTCCCGCCCGGGCGGCAGAAGTTCATCATGCCGAGGAAGAGGGGGTCGAATTCTTTTTTTTGACCGGGCCGGTGAAGTTTAACGGAGATGATCAGGGGCGTTTGGTTTCCATGACCGGTTTGAAAATGGCGCTCGGCGAACCGGACGATTCCGGCAGAAGGCGTCCGGTCCCTGTTCCAGGTTCTGAGTTTGATCTTGAATGTGATCTGGCAATTGTTGCTGTCGGTTCAGGGGCAAATCCTTTGTTGACGCAAACAACGGATGGATTGAAAACAAATCAGTGGGGCTACATTGCGGCAGCAACGGACTCGGGTAAAACCAGTAAAAAAGGTGTCTGGGCCGGAGGCGATATCGTAACGGGCTCGGCCACGGTGATTCTGGCGATGGGTGCGGGACGGATTGCCGCCGATTCGATTCACGGATATCTGTCCCGGGGTGAACCGTTTTAAAGGGCATTGCCGAAATGAATGGATCTAAAGGAAGCACGCTGTGCTTCCTTTTTTTTAAATCGTCATGGTGATTTTTTGACACCTTTCGGATCATTATTGCCGTGTTCGGTATTTTATGGGCGGCCCGCAGGGTTGGGCTTTTATAACTATTTGTAATTGCGGCATAAAAACAATACGGTGGAAACAAAAAATGGCATGCATTTTGTATTTAAGAAAGGGGAAAGGAGAGTGCATCCATGAGCCGTATCGACAAAACAGCGTCGCAACCGGTTATCGGTCAGAATGTCTCCGGTGCCGGTCAGCAAAAATATGTCAAACGTTCCGTCCCTAAAAATTTCACTTCATTCGACATCCTGCCGGTGTTGACCGTGCGCAGGCTTGGTCGATCCGTTGAAAAACAGATTTCCGCCAAACTGAATAAAATCAGCAGATAGTTTCCCCTTCGGGTTAAGTAATCCTCTCGATTTGTCGATGATTATAATAGCAGGTATGTAAAGGTGCAGGGAGGCACCGCTTCATGGGGATGTTTAAATCAGCCTATCAAGTGCTGAACAATGAGATTTACGCGCATATACCCCAGGTGGGTTGCCAGGCTTGCGGTGAATGTTGTGTAACGCCCCATGTTACATTGATTGAATTCAGTTACATGATGGATTTTCTTCTGGATAATCCGGATCATTTGCTGGAAACCCTGTTAAAAGTTGTTCCTTATCATCCCGATTATCCGGGGTATTTTAAATGCAGATTTCAGACTGCGGATAATTTTTGCAGTATTTATTCCCATCGTCCGCTGGCCTGCAGAATGCATGGCCAGCCGATTCTCGAAAAAATGGGCATGCATTATCATGTGTACTGCAATAAAATTAAATCCGTGGAAAGAGATTTGACGCAGGAGGAAGTGTATGCTTTCCTGGATAAAACCAATGATCTCAATAAAGGGTACTATCCTTACTATACGTCGCCGTACTGGGTTTCCGGATTGAATATTGAAACCTGGCTGACAATTTTATTTACGGATCTTGACAGAAGTTTTTTCAACCTGCTCAAGAAAATTCTCGATAATAACCTCCATCTTTCTCAGCTGTCCGCATATTTTTCCCAGCCTGTACCTCTCGCCCAAAAACTGTCCCTGATTGAAAAATTTCAAATTGATTTCAGTGCCGGTCGTTTTGAAAACCTGTCTGTTTTACTCGATAAAATTCAAAATGATTTTCCGGATACCGGGGCGTATTATTACTTCGAGGCCGATCTTTACCGGAATGCGGTATTAAAGCAGATGGCCTGAATTTATTTTGCTGTTGACATCTGACCCTTTACGTCTTATACACTGGTCTTGCATCTCTGTCTTCTTGTGCTGAAACGAACTGAAAATTAATTTCTGCAAAAAATTATGGATTTAGTCAGGTCTGCAGGGCTGCTGTTGCATATCTCGAGCCTTCCGGGAAACTATGGGATCGGAACCCTGGGGCAGGAAGCCTATGATTTTGCCGACCGGTTGGTGGCCGGGGGCCAGCAATACTGGCAGATACTGCCTTTCGGGCCGGTGTCCGCTATTTTCGAATATTCTCCCTATGCTTCCCGCTCGGCCTTTGCCGGAAATGATCTGTTGATTTCCCTGAATAAATTAAAGGAGAAATGGTTTGCACTGGATATTGCGCCGTTTACCGGTAAAGAAGCGGATTTTATCAGCTTTGAAAAGGTGGTTCAGCATAAAAGGCCGATACTTGAACAGGGGGTTGAAATTTTTTTCGCTGACGATGCCGGTGAAGAATGGAAAGCATATGAATTATTTTGTAAGACGGCAAAACACTGGCTGGACGATTTTGCGCTTTTTGCCGCCCTGGCGGATCATTTCAAGACGGATTATTGGCCGTCCTGGGACAGGGCGGCTGCATTTCGCGAGCCGGAGGCTCTTGACCGGTGGCGCGAACGTTTAAACCGCAAAATTGATTATTACAAGGTCATTCAATATATTTTTTACGATCAGCTTGAAACGCTTAAGCAATACTGCAACCGTCTCGGTATCAAGATTATCGGTGACATACCGATTTATATTCCCTTCGAGAGTGCCGATGTCTGGGCGCATCCCGATATTTTTCAACTCGATAAAAAGTCCGGCAGACCGACAGCCGTATCAGGCGTTCCCCCGGATTATTTCAGTGAAACCGGTCAGCGCTGGGGGAATCCCCTGTACCGGTGGCAGGATCAAAGCGGCACACTGAACAAGGTCACGATGGACTGGTGGTGCCGTCGAATCCAGCATTTGAATCAGTATGTGGATATTATCAGGATCGATCATTTTCGGGCTTTGGAATCATACTGGTCTATACCGGCCGCTGAAAAAACAGCGGTGCGCGGCAAATGGGTGGCGGGTCCGGGAATCGAGTTTTTCCGGGTTCTCAAAAAAAGACTCGGTGTATTACCTCTGATTGCGGAAGATTTGGGCGAAATTACTCCAGACGTGGAGAAATTAAGGGATGCGGTATTTCTGCCCGGCATGAAAATTCTTCAGTTTGCTTTCGATTTTAATCATCAAAATCCTTATCTTCCTCATAATTATAAAAACAGGAATACGATTGTCTATACCGGGACCCATGATAACAATACCACCAACGGATGGTTTTACGGAACGGAAGTTGATGAAGACCGGCGAAAATATATTCTGGATTATATGGATTCCACCAATTACAGTGATTTTCACTGGCAGCTGATCAAAATGGCCTATGCTTCAGTGGCGGACCTGGCCATTGTTCCTGTTCAGGATATTCTCGGTTTCGGGGAGCCGTTTAGAATGAATCGTCCCGGTACGATGGGCAACAACTGGAAGTGGAAACTCAAACATGCCCATCTTTCCGATGCACTGATGATGAAGTTGAAACACGAAGTGGACCTGTATGGCCGTTCCGCTGTGGATCCGACGCAGACCGGTTAGATTTGATGAGCATTTTTATAAATTTGATTTTGTAATTCAATATCCATCGGCGAACACCGTTCAGCCGTGATCTTTGGCCTGTTGAGGCTATAAAAAGTAAGTTGCGCTAAATCCCCCGATATTTTTCAGTGGCCTCTTTTTTTCTTTAAACACACCGTTCAAAAATCACCGTACGATCTTTAACGCCCTGGTGCCGGGGATGGATTGATTCAGCCGTTTCAGCTTGAATTTATTTTAATTTCCGTAAGAAATTGTATTTGTTCATCCAAACAGCCGGCTGTGTTTTAGGCTTTTACCGATTTATCGGTTAGTTATGTTGTTTAGAGCAATTCACAAAATATCGTAGCCACATGATTTGAACCATCCATGAATATCGGACTGTGTTATTGTAGAAAGAGCATCTGCAATTGCCTTGTATAATAACTCCTGAGTTCTTGCACCA
>Ga0272441_10001895_pt1 | contig 43746 bp, 31 predicted proteins | sample SSMProp6N_FD_193582 | JGI IMG/M metagenome (GOLD analysis project Ga0272441, IMG submission 193582) | Marine sediment archaeal communities from Little Sippewissett salt marsh, Falmouth, MA, United States - SSM-Prop-6N | ecosystem: Environmental > Aquatic > Marine > Wetlands > Sediment ...
AGAGGTTTTCGAACGAATCACCCAACTGCGGACGCAGTGTATGGCCAATCAGGGGGCCGCTCAGGAGCAGGCGGTAAGCGAAAACGAGCTGGTCGGGGCTTTGAAGAAACTTCTTGCCGTAGTGGAAAATTATCCGCAGCTCAAAGCGGACCAAAATTTCCTGGAACTGCAGCGGGAGCTTGTCAATACCGAGGACCGTATCCAGGCGGCCCGGCGGTTCTTTAACGGCAATGTCCGCGACTATCGCAACAAATGTGAAACGTTCCCAAGCAGTATCATCGCCGGTATGTTCGGATTCGAGAGGAAGGGCTTCTTTAACGTTGCTTCCGCGGTCCGCGAGGCACCGGAGGCCGATTTCAGCTCATAGAGCGAGCCTAATCCGGGATTATTTTAAGATGTACCGCTGGGCTTGATAGCAAAGTATTACAGTTTTTTGTGTTTTGGTGCATAAAAATCAGGCGCCGATTCGCATAATGGCTAAAAATAGACGCAAAATGACATTTCTTTGTGCATTGATATATAGATAATAGCATCCTGATTGTTATGAAGCTTTTATCCACCAAATTTGTCAATCTCTATAATGGTGAATTTGAACAAATTATCATTCGCAAAAATAATAACTGACAGAAGACTAATTGTGAGATATAATTGCTGCTTTAAATTTCACGTGTGTATAAGGATTTCATACGAGAATAAATGTGAAAGATGGAATAGATTGTGATATGTGTTAGCTGGAATTTCAGATTATTCGATGAAGATTTATCAGGGATTTTGAAATTGTAACCACAATTGTTTATAGGAGAATGTTATTAAAAGGAGAATACTATGGTTTTAATTGAGAATTACTGGTTGGCTGTACTGGCGTGTGTATTTTGCATGACCTGTTGGGGATCATGGTCAAATACACAGAAACTTGCAGCAAAAACCTGGCGTTTCGAATTATTTTACTGGGATTACGTTATTGGCCTGGTACTAACTGCGCTTCTTTGGGGATTCACTTTTGGAAGCATGGGCAATAATGGCCAGCCTTTTTGGGAAGACATAATGCAGGCTACCAAGGTAAGTATATTTTATGCGATGCTTGGTGGTGTAGTCTGGAATATCGGGAACCTGCTTTTCGTGGCTGCCATTGCGCTTGCAGGCATGGCTGTAGCCTTTCCAATAGGTGGAGGCATCGCGTGGCTGGGAGGCATTCTTTTTAATTATTTTATCGAAGATGCTGCGGCGGAAATGGGTACATTACCTAAAACCATGTTGTTCATTGGTGTAGGTATCATTTTTGTAGCTATTTATCTGTGCATGTTAGCCTACAAGAAGCTGGCTGCTCACCAGCAAAAACCTTCCACACTGGGCATTGTGCTGTCCGTCCTGGCGGGTTTGTTTTTTGCTTTCTTTTATGGATTTGTTGTCAAATCGTTCGATCCAAAATTTGTTGATGGTGGCGCAGGTAACCTTGGACCTTTCAGTGGAACATTATTCTTCACACTGGGCGCCTTGGTGACCACTATTCTGTTTAATCCAATCGTAATGAGATTCCCTGTTCAAGGTGACCCTGTAACGTTTAAGCAGTATTTTTCTGGAGCGCCTAAAAACCACCTTACAGGTTTATTGGGAGGTCTTATCTGGGCATCAGGTATGGCAGTAAGCTTTATGGCTGTCGGTTCGGCGAATCCTGCAGTGTCCTATTCACTCAGTAACGCATCACCGGTTGTAGCTATTCTCTGGGGTGTTTTTGTCTGGAAGGAATTCAAGGGCGCGCCGAAAGGAACAAACCTCATTCTGACAGTTATGTTCGTTTTATTCCTGGTGGCCTTAGGCATAATCACGGCCTCAAAAGTCATTTAAATGTGAGATTATAAGAATTGAATTAATGGAAAAAACAATGGCAAAAACAAAAATATTAGCAATCGATCAAAGTACCAGCGGCACAAAAGCGATAATCTTTGACAATAAAGGCAAGGTTGTTCACCGCTGCACCGAGAATCACGAGCAATTTTATCCCCAGCCGGACTGGGTCGAGCACGATCCGGAAGAGATCTACGAAAAAACAATGCTTGCCATTAAAAACGTCCTTTCGGAAAGCAAGACCGACCTGGCTGATATCGCGGCAGTGGCCATTACCAATCAAAGAGAAACTGTGGCTGTCTGGGACAAAAAAACCGGTAAACCTGTTTATAATGCAATTGTCTGGCAGTGCCAGAGAGGTGCAAAAGCCTGTAAAGAGTTACAGGAACAGGGTTACGGAGAAATGGTGGAAGCCAAGACCGGCTTGTTGATCGATCCCTATTTTTCCGCAACCGGGTTGAAGTGGATTATGGATAATGTTGACGGTGTTCAGAAGAAAGCCGCAGCGGGCGAGCTCGCTTTCGGAACCATGGATACGTGGCTTATCTATAAACTAACCGGAGGTAAAGTACTCGCTACGGACCATTCCAACGCCTGCCGGACAATGTTGTATAACATTTTTGACCTGAAATGGGATAAAGAGCTTCTGGATCTGATGGGTTTGCACGAATCCATGGCTCCCGAGGTGATGTATTCCGACGCTGTTTTTGGACATACGGTACCGGGAGAAGTTTTTGACCGGGAAATCCCCATCACCGGGGTCATGGGAGATTCACACGCGGCTCTTTTCGGGCAAAATTGTTACCAGAAGGGCATGGCCAAAGCAACTTACGGGACCGGTTCATCCATTATGATGAATATCGGTAAAAAACCTATGAAGAGTCCCGAGGGACTGGTAACCTCGATAGGCTGGGGATGTAATAAAGAGATTGACTATGTATTCGAGGGTAATATTCATTGCACCGGCGATACCATTAAATGGCTGGTCAATGATTTGGAACTTATCCCCAATTCGAAAATCTCGGAAGAGCTTGCAACATCGGTAGATAACAACAATGGTGTTTATATTGTGCCTGCTTTCGTCGGTTTGGGAGCGCCCTATTGGGATAACGGTGCTCGAGCATGTATATCAGGTATGCCGAGGAGCACCAAAAAAGCCCATGTCGTACGTGCCGCTCTGGAAGCCATTGCTTATCAGATTAAAGATCTAATCGATTTAATGGCCGAGGGTTCCGGAGTCGGCTTAAAGGAATTACGCGTCGACGGCGGACCGACACGGAATAACTTCCTGATGCAGTTTCAAACAGACATGCTGAACAGCGCCGTTGTCAGAACAGATGTTGAGGAAGTTTCGGCTCTGGGTTCCGCTTTGATGGCCGGTCTTACTGTTAAAGTTTGGAAAGATTTCGATGAGCTTTCCTCGCTTCGAAAAGTCGATAAAACATTTGGTCCGAGCATGGATGCCGGGAAACGGGATCAGCATTATAAGGGTTGGCAGGAAGCCGTTAAAAAGGTGCTGACAAAATAGTTAAATATACCATTATTAAACCATATATTTAGGAGTGAAATATTATGTATTTAGAAAAGCTAACTTTCGGATTGATTGTCGGCACCAGGAATATTTTTAATGCAAAACTGGCGGAAGAAGCCAGAAAATTGCTTTTAAAGAAGATGGATCAGTGGGGATACGATTATGTCATTCTTCCAGTAGAAGAAACCCCCACAGGCAATATCGAGACCTATCAGGATGCCAAAAAATGCGCGGCGCTTTTCTCGAAAAACCGTGAGAAGATTAACGGCGTGATCGTGGTTCTTCCAAACTTTGGCGATGAGCTGGGCATCGTAAATACATTGAATCTTGCGAAACTGGATGTTCCCGTGCTGGTTCAGGCCTGTGACGATGACAATGACAAGGTGGATGTATACAGCCGCCGGGATGCTTTCTGTGGTAAATTGTCGGTCTGCAACAATCTCTACCAGTACGACATTCCTTTTACAGACACCACCTATCATACATACCCGCTCGACAGCAAGATGTTTGAAGAAGATATAAAGAAATTTGCGGGAGTCTGCAGGGTTGTGGGAGGTATCAAGGGAGCGCGTATAGGCCAGATAGGCACGCGTCCACAGGCCTTCCAGACCATGCGTAGCAGTGAGAAAATTCTGCAGGCAAACGATATGACGGTAATTCCTGTTGATCTTTCCGAAATCCTTGCCGCAGCTAACAAAATCGATGATGGCGCGAAGGAATTAAAAGCCAAGATTAAGGATATCGAAGCTTATGGTTCACTTGCTTCGAACGTCACATCTGAAAAAGTGAAAAAACAGGCAAAATTCGGAATCGCGGTTGAAAGCTGGATCGCTGCAAATGAGATCGACGCCGCAGGGATTCAGTGCTGGGACTCGTTGGAGCAAAATTACGGCTGTGCCGCCTGTCTGACGATGAGTATGCTTGGTGAAAAACTGATTCCATGTGCGTGTGAGACGGATTTAACAGGTGCCATATCGATGTATACGCTCATGCTCGCTACAGGTAAGCCGTCCGCACTCCTGGACTGGAACAATAACTTCTCTGATGACCGGAATATGTGTGTCTGCACCCACTGCAGCAACTATCCGAAAGGTTTCTTCCAGAATGATGTGGAATTAGGTTCGCTTGATGTTTTAGGCACTGTTCTCGGCCAGGAAGATACTTTCGGCGCTGTAAAGGGCAAGGTAACCCCGGGCCCGTTGACTTATTTCCGTATATCCACCGATGATCCGATTGGAATTATTAAATCCTATCTCGGTGAAGGTGAAATTACAAAGGATCCTTACGGGATGGACGGCGGCATTGCGGTTACCAAAATACCGAACCTGCAGAAATTAATGAAATACCTGTGCAAGAATGGCTTCGAGCACCATGTCAGTATGGGCAGAGGTCTTGTAGCAGATATTATCGAAGAAGCCGTCAGTACTTATCTCGGTTGGGATCTGTATAGAAATGAATAAAATCTGATGGTTTACGTAAATTAACTGCATAAGCGTTCACTGGGAAATTGTGTCTTTTTGAGCTTATATGCGACAGGTCATTTTCTTAGTGATATTGTCCTTACACTTTTTTATTGACCGAAAAAGACTGTTATTCCAGTGAACGCTTTCTTGATTGCGTATCATTCGAAAAGTAAGGTTTTAAACGAATGAAAAAACTGCCTGTTGTGAGCTTCGTGATGAAATCGTTGGAGGCGGATTTTATTAATACGTGAAAAATTTTTTAACTAAGCAAATAAAGGCGGATCCGGAACTCATACCCGTCGGCACCGAGAGTTAAACAGAACATGACAGATCGAGAAATAAAAATAAAGTCAATCAACTATCGTAAAAAATTGTTAAAATACATCAAGCTTGCGAAAGCCGGTCATACGGGCGGCAGTTTGTCCTGTGTGGACATACTGAATGTGTTGTATAACCGCATTCTGAATGTCTCGCCGGAAACATTTAGTGATCCGGGACGTGATCGATATGTACAGAGTAAAGGCCATTCCGTCGAAGCTCTGTATGTAGTCCTGGCGGATAAGGGATTTTTCCCCGAATCGGATATCGAGACGCTCTGTAAGTATCGTTCGCATTATGTCGGTCATCCGACCCGGAAAGTACACGGCATAGAACATAATTCCGGCGCCCTTGGGCACGGACTGGCCTTTAGTGTAGGAGTAGCGCTTTCAGCTAAAAAAGACAATGCAGACTATAAAGTTTACACCTTGCTTGGAGACGGTGAATTAGCCGAAGGTTCGAACTGGGAATCCATGTTGTCGGCAGCCCATTACAAGCTTGATAATCTGACGGCAATCGTTGACCGTAACAATCTTCAGATTACCGGTAAAACGGAAGATGTCTGCGGTCTTGAGCCGCTTGAGGAAAAGTTTCGGGCTTTCGGCTGGCATGTGGAAATCGTTGACGGCCACGACATCTCCGCTCTGACGGACGTATTGAGTAGGATACCTTTTGAAAAAAACAAGCCGAATATGATTATTGCGAATACAATCAAGGGCAAGGGAGTGAGCTTCATAGAAAACGACCACGTATGGCACCACCATGTCCCAACTGATGAGCAGTACCAGCAGGCACAAGAAGAATTAGATATGCTTTTGACGGAATTAGACACATGAAATTCGAGGTAGGTAAAGAATTAGGCAAGGCGAATCTGGAAGTATTCTCCGAAACTTTATTATCGCTGGCAAAGCAAGACCGTAACGTCCTGGCGGTTACCAGTGACTCGCGAGGTTCAGGCAAATTAACACCTTTTGGCAAAGCCCTGCCGGAACAACTTGTCGAGGTGGGTATCGCAGAGCAGAATCTTGTTGGTGTAGCCGCCGGCCTGGCATCGACGGGCAAGAAAGTTTTTGCGGTTTCTCCGGCCAGTTTCCTGACAGCCCGGTCGCTCGAGCAGATTAAAAACGATGTCTGTTATTCAGACCATCCGGTCAAGCTGATCGGCATAAGTTCGGGCGTCAGTTATGGTGCATTGGGATCAACCCATCATGCCACACATGACATAGCTGTTCTAAGGGCGATAAATAATGTTTCAATTATTGTACCTGCTGATAACTTCGAGACATCGGAAGCGGTCAAAGCCGCTGCGAACATGTCTCATCCGGTTTATATAAAATTCGGCAAAAGACCGATGTACCATCTGCATCGTCCCGGTACAAAATTCGAGGTCGGAAAGTCTATAACTATTCGAGACGGGAAAGATATCACGTTCATTGCCACGGGAGAAACGGTATATCACGCCCTTATGGCGGCACAACTGCTTGAAAAGCAGGGACTGTCCTGCCGTGTAATAAGTATGCACACGGTCAAACCACTGGATGCCGAGGCGATTATACAGGCGGCATCCGATACTAAGGGAATAGTAACGGTCGAGGAACACCGTGTCTTCGGGGGACTTGGTGAAGCATGTGCCTCTGCTTTAATGGAAGCGGGAATGAGCGTTCCTTTCAAGATTGTTGGCCTGCCTGACGAATATACGATTACCGGCAGTCAACTGGAGATATTCAGCCATTACGGCATCAGTGCACAGGGATTGGCTGAGACAGCGGGAAAACTTCTTAATAAATAGAAAAGGCATTTGATTGCGTTAATGGGCGATACAGGATTCCGCCCTGTAACCTCACGGGTGTGATCGACCCCAAAAAGGCTATTATTAACTAAAAACTACCATTTGTCAGCCCCCGTTGCAACTTTTGGTATAGAATAAGCATAAATCTTTACGGGGTTGCCTGCCCTTACTTAATTGTGCGTACTCTGCTTATTTAATCCGATGTTACCAAGACAAGCAAGACTTATCCGTATTTGAGTATAGTCCGCTTCGCCGTTAAGAAAGTCAAAGATAGGTTTCGTTTTCCCATCGCCGATCTGTCTGGCTGCATTGGTGATAAGGCTGAATGTTCGCTCATCAACCCACGGAGAAGGGGAGGTGATTTGCCGTTGTTTTATGTACTCAGCCAGATATTGTCCCGTAGTTGATTCCGCACGATTGATGGATTTGGATACTTCTTTTATGGAAAGTTCCTGTTCGAACAGCTTAAATGCAAACTGTTTCGCCTTGCTCAATTTTGACCGGGTTTTTGACTTGGTAACCGACAATTCCGATGAAACTGTTTCCGGATTTATACCGATATCCGTCCGAAGTGAATTTGCCCGGCAGTAATCCTTAATAGCAGCGAGCACAACTTTACCATACTGCCGGCATTTTTTCTCGCCCACTCCCTTGACTTCCAATAAGTTTACAAGTGTGGAAGGTCTTCGTCTGGCCATATCTCTCAATGCTGTGTCATCAAAGACTATATAAGCAGGCATCCTCTTTTGGCCGGCAATTTTTGCACGTAACATTCGCAGAGCCTCAAATAGCCCTTTATCAACACCATCCCACGAATCTATAGAGACCCTGGAGACTTTCGTCGGTTTTAGAGCGGGTTTTAGCAGGCGGGGAGTTTGGCTTCCTTTTAAAACAGCCCAGCCTTTGGCGGTTACGTGCAGAATATTATACTCGCCGGTTTTTTCAATATACTCCTGGCCGGTAAGCTGTTCGATCCAGTCATGCACGATATGTTTCGAGTAGTCACTCAGCAGGCCGTAAGTACTGAGCTTGTTATGATTGTTTTGTATAATTCTCTTGTCCTGCGAACCGGTGAGTACCAATGCGGTGTAGTCACCCCCGAACCGCTGGTCAATGCGAAGGATACAGGATAAGATTTTTTGCGCTGTCACCAGCGCATCATCTATACAATCCAGCTCGCCCAGGCATATATCGCAGGCATTGCATTTATCCTTTTTGAGGTTCTGTCCGAAGTATCGAAGAATCGTCTTGTGCCTGCATACTCCGCCGGTACAATAGTTATACATTCCTCTGAGCTTGATCAGTGCAATCTTTCGAGCCTCTTCGGGCATATCTCTCATCAGGCTTTTCCAGATGCCGTAATCGGCGCCCGAATAGAACAGGCAGCACTCGGCTTCGAGACCATCGCGTCCCGCCCGTCCGCTTTCCTGCTGATAATGTTCAAGTGACTTAGGCATTCCTGTGTGAATTACATATCTCACATTTGACTTATCGATACCCATACCGAAGGCAATTGTGGCGACAATGGTGTCGATTTTTTCTTCGATGAAGGCTTCCTGGTTTGCTTTCCTGTCTTCGTCATTCATCCCGGCATGATACGGAACAGCACGATAACCCTGTGCCCTAAGTTGAGCGCACATCTCATCGACATCCTTACGCCGGATACAATAGATAATACCGGATTCGTTTTTATGGCGGTTGAGTACGGAACAGAGCTGCTTTATTATGTTTTTTCGAGGCCGAACTTTATAAACCAGATTAGGCCTGTCGAATGAGCCTATCAGCATCTGCGGTTCTTTAAGTCGCAGTTGTTCGGCAATGTCACTACGAACCTGTTCGGTAGCTGTGGCTGTGTAAGCACCTATTGCAATATCAGGGAAAATTTCCTTTAATGACCCCAATCGGCGATATTCCGGCCTGAAGTCATGTCCCCACATACTGACACAATGTGCTTCATCTATAGCGATGAAAGATAATTCGACCTTTCGCAGAATCTCAAGAAAATCATCAGTAATAAGCCGTTCAGGAGATAAGTAGAGCAGCTTAAGCGTCCTATTGTGTATCCTGCTAAAAATAGCTCTCTGCTCGTCGGATGAAAGCGAACTGTCAATGCGTCCGGCAGGAAAGCCGCATTCAGCCAATGCATCGACCTGGTCTTTCATCAGGGAAATAAGCGGCGAGACTACGACAGCAAGGCCCGGCATGGTTACCGCAGGCCCCTGGAAACAAAGCGATTTGCCTCCACCGGTAGGCAGAACCACAATCGAATCCTTCCCGCGACTGATGCACTCCATAGCTTCTTTCTGCAACGGCAGAAAATTATCGTAACCCCAGTATTTATTCAGTGCCCTTTTAATATTTTCCATCGTCAGTAATATACTATCAAAAACATCTTTATAATATTTGCGGTACTTTTGGCTCGAATTCTCTCCGATTCTTCCATTAATGGCTCGCTCTCTAATGCTGTTTTATAAACCAGCGCATTTTCTAAAACGGCTGCTCCATCTCGCAGTGATTATTCCGGCACGGCAATTATAATTCTATTTTTCGAAGTTGTTGTAAGGTTTGCCGACTGCTTGGCAAACCTCTTCTGACGATGAAAGCCATTGCCCTCCGGCTAACAGTTCCCATTGCCGGACCTGCAGAGGATTTGCACCTCCTAATGGGCGATACAGGATTCGAACCTGTGACCTCACGGGTGTGATCCGTGCGCTCTAGCCAACTGAGCTAATCGCCCCGGTTAATTGATTTATTCAATCTGTGTCCGGATTATAATTTTTTTCCGGGCCGCCGTCAACCCGAAGTTAGGCCCCAATCAGGTTACGCGGCCACTATGTTAATTTTGCCGAGCTTGACTCCCTTCATACTTAAAATACTTTCCGCAATTTTATTAATTTCACCGACTCGTCCTTTTAGCACGATTATCTCCAGGCAGTCGCGCTCGTCCAGATGGATATGCAGCGAGGAGATTATCTGCAGGTCCCCGGCATGTGTATGGCTGTGCTGCAGTTCTATTAGCGATTCGGCCAGTTTCGCGGCATGATGGTCGTAAACCAGAAATACGGCACCAATTGCCTCGGCCTCGGGATTTTCGAGCTGCTTTTGGCTTATCTGCCGGCGTACGAGGTCGCGTATCGCCTCGGAGCGGCTCTGGTAACCCTGTCCGGCGATAAGCTCGTCGAACTCGGCCAACAGCTCTTTGTCAAGCGATATCCCAATGCGTTCAAGCTCCGACATAATCATTGTTCCTGCAAAACGAAGGATGTCACCGTCAAATTATTTCGAGTCGGCGCAGGATAGCACCCGCCCAGCGCGAGCTGCGGATTTGTGACAGAATTAATAGCAAGACGATTAACAGCCAAAAGCCGCAGAACCGCAGATAGTAAATTATTCCGTCGAATAAGTCCGGGCTTCTGTTCGAGAACCAATCTACTATCTCTTCGGGCGTGAACATCGCTCCAATAATGACAGGTGAAAAAACTCTCTGCCAGGGCAGAAGTAAAACCAGCGCAAGCAACGACAAAAAGAATGCCCTGGTGATATGGTTGATTCCGCCGAGTCGCCCCAGCATGGAAACTTTCAGTGAAAAGAGTATTGTCAGACAGTAAAGTGTGGCGGTAAGTATAAGCACAGCGTTGGCAAAACGGATTATCCACATCAGATGATCGAATGTAATGCCGAATAAACAGCCGCCGGTTTCCTGTTCTTCGGAGGACGTTACCATTTCCGGAGCAGCTGTTTCGGTTAACTTTTCCTCAGGATGTTCAGGCTCGGCAGATTCGGCTTCCGTCGGCATCTCAATGTTAACTTCCGCTGTCAGCGCAGGTTGGTCCGATTCTTCGGGTTGAGTTGTCACTGCAGGTTCGTATATATCGGCAGGCTCCTCCGGCTCGGCGGTTTGATTAGTCCCGGCAGGTTCGTCTGCAACGGCAGGCTCCTCCGGCTCGGCGGGCTCACTCGATTCGACAGGCTTTTCGGTCGTCGCGGGCTGTACTGACTCGGCGATTTGTACAGGCTCGGCCGGTTCTTCCGGCTCAGGCTCGTCAGCCTCTGCGGATTGATTTGGCTCGGCAGCCGCTTGCTGTTCGGCCTCGTTGGCGTCCTGCGCCATATTCTGTTTGAGTTCGGCCGTGATCGGCAATATCAAAATTTGCTCTTCGCCGGCGGCCGACATATTCGCACCGGGCGGTACAGGAATCCAGCCCATATTTACGAGCCAGAAACTTATCTGTGTGAGTAGAAGGCAGATAATAATGATAACGAAGAAAAGGTTTTTCCATCCCTTGAACACCCCGACGGCTTCGAGGCAATCGGTGGTATCAAGTAAATTTGAGCCGCTTTGGTTTTCGTTCATTTTTATGTCTCCCTGTTCTGTTTTTTCATATTTTCCGGATTCAATTTCATCCTATAGAAATAAATCAGGACTAACGTTTATTTTATGCAGGTTTCCTGAATTACCTGCCTGTTATCATATTTTGCTTTGGTCATAAGTGCAAAGAATTTCTTTTATCCTCCTGATGAATCTCGTCCTAAGAAACAATCCGAAATGTTTCGCTTGTGCCATAGGTGCTTGTGCTGTGGGTACCGCGGCTGTAGCGGTCACATTCAACCCCAGGTAAAACCTGGGGCTAAATTGGCTTCGTTTTTAATTTTTTCTTCTGGCTTCTGTATTCTGACTTCTGCCGTTAAAATTGGGTTCGTTTTTTATCACGGCATAGTCGAAGACGAAGCCGGATTTCTCATAATCTTTTTATTCCAAAGAACTTATACTAAATTGCCTATTTTCACATTGGGTTCGTTTTGCATTTTTTTACCACGGCGTTGTTCCACGAAGCTGGATCAACCCCAAGTAAAACCTGGGGCTAAAAGTTTTAATATGTTAAATTCAATATATCATTTGCTAATTCCCACTGATTTTTATGATTTGTCCTTTTCTGACTACTGTCTTCTGTATTCTGTTTTCTATTTATTTTACCCAAAATCCGCCTTAATACAATCGAAATCCCCATTTTCAGGCGAAAAATGACCATGACTTGCCACTCGATACTTGATACTGGATTTTCGATACTCGATTGTGTAATGTCGAGCAAAGCGAAACATCCGGCCAACAAATTGAAATTTACATGTCGTTATTACTCTTAATACGTAAAGCGCGTACGCGCTTTACGTATTAGCTTATTCTTAAGTTTATATTTCTGCTGGATTTACTTCATTCATCATTGATTATTCATTGTTGTTGTCGGATATTTAAATGATAAATAATTTACCTCATAAACTCTCGCACTCTTGAACCTGAAATTTTCCCTTGCCCGCCCTGCTGCCGGAGTATATATTTAGCCGTGCGATGAATTCCCGATTTATGAGTTAGCCGTTTTAAGCTTTTCGGCGAGTCTCCGATTTGCAGTACACCGAGAGGCTTTGAATGTGATACCGAAACCATATAAACTATGTTATGAGGAGAAGATAATGAGATGTTTGGTTGCTTTTATATTGACCATACTCTTCTTTGTCTCGTCATGCGCGAATATTGAAACGAAAACCGAAAGTTCGTTACCCTACAATGTAGAAGAGCTAATTGATCTTTTAGCGAATTCAAATAATAACGAAAATCTGGCTAAAAAGTCATATGACAAACTCTATAAGATGAAAGGGAAGGCATTGCCTTCATTGGTTGCTCATTCCGACGATGAACGCCTTGCAGCCAATCCATATCAAGTGTTTTATTCAATTATGGGAGAAGCTACCGTAGGCTTCGTCTGTTTCGATATAATTGCTCAGATAGTAGGATTCGAAAGTGGGAAAAATGCCGCATTCTGCCCTGTATTCCCAAGTCAATGCGATCTGAAAAAATGGTACGAACAGCGTAAAGCCTGGAGCCTCGAAGAAATTGAAACAGAAATTTTATATTGCCGTATCAAACACATTGAAGAAACCAATGTAGATATTCTTTGGGCGCTTGATGATAAAGAGAAAAAGCATCGTCTGCGTGAGTTGCATAGGAAAATCAGCAAAATTGATAAAAGTAAAACAAAGCATCAATACGTATGGCAAGAACCTGCAAACCTCAATAAAGACAAGGTTTTCAAGATGGCTCAAGCCTATCTATCTGACAAAGGATATCAGTTACAGGATTATCCTGAACATAAAATCTTTTATGTTCCCCTTCTTGACAATTGGAATGTTCTTGTTCTCAAAGACATTTCTTCTGATAAAAAGCATTATTTTCGGTTAACAATAGATGACACGACATCTTCTATTGAGTTCGAAGAATGGAATGATTAGCTTTAATAATTAACTAACAACGTTGCTCGATTGTATTTGCTGATCCTCGCTGTTCATCAGCAAAACCGCGAGTACGACATTAAAAGGAATCTTATGACTCGGTTACCAATAAGCTTAATTATCGTTATTATCGTACTCCTGTTATTCTCGGGTTGTTCAACTACAAAATCAAAAGGGAATAAAACACTTTCCGATTATGCGGCGGTAGCGGTAGTCATGAAGCATAATATGAACCACATTGCTCCTGAGGAACGATGGAGATATATTGGCTATTCCATTTCCAGTGACCTCGAAAAGTTAGGCTACAACCATGATCAAATTATTAGGTTTGTACAAGAAATCGTTAATGATGGTCCATATCCTTCAATGGAGGCGGAAGTCCGAGCAGCAAGAGGCCGTTATAAAAACATTAATGACCCAAACGATTTTATGTAATGGATTAAACTTTTAACAAGTCAGTTCAGGGTGGCCTCTGGGAAAAATAGGGGTGTTTATCTATAAAATTTGAAAGTATATCTTTTTAGAGTGTTATATAGAAACAATAGAATATTCTGAGATAAGGAGAGAAAGTGGAAACTAATTTTCATGGTGGATGTTTATGTGGTGCCGTGCGTTATGAAGCTGCCGGTGATTGTGAGAACGCAAGTTATTGCCACTGTGACGACTGCAAGAAAGCGACGGGCGGCCCTTATACCGTGGGAGTTCTCGTAAATTTGTCGCAGCTGCGCATCATCTCAGGCCGGGTCAAGGGATATACCACTACCGCCGATAGCGGCAGGAAAATAACGCGCCAGTTCTGTCCCAATTGCGGCTCCCCATTGTTTACCCGGGCCGAGAAATGTCCCGAGTTCGTATTTATTAAGGCAGGCAGCCTGGATGAGCCGGAGGTTATTAAACCGAGCTGTGAAGTATGGACAAAATGTGCTGTTGACTGGGCCTATATCGATAAGACGCTACCGCGTTATTCAGAAGACAGTTAACCCTGAGGGAAAAAAGGGAAGTTTATCTATTTAATAGTATGTTATCGAGTTAACAGGTAGATATGGAAGTTCTATTAATTATCCCGGTTATTATCATTCTGGCAATCGTAATACGCCTGTTTGCCGGAGGTATGGATCATGATCGGGTGGATCAATATATCTCTAAACGTGGTGGCAAGGTAATAGAGAAGAGCTGGAACCCTTTTGGTAAGGGGTGGTTTGGTGACAAAGACAACAGGATATACCAAATTAAATATGAAGATGCTGATGGTAAAATCCACCAGGCTACCTGTAAAACAAGTTTGTTGTCTGGAGTTTACCTAACTGAAGATCGTATTGTTGGTCAATCCAGAGAACATGAACATGACTCTATAAATAATCATCTATTAGAAGAGAACAGAAGGCTCAGGCAGGAAATCGAAGCACTTAAAAACAATAGGAAAGAGTACTAACATAAAAACCAGGGTTTGATCCTGTTAAGAATCATAATGCAAACTCTGAGGCTGAAAGAGAAATGAAAAAACCGAATGCAACTGCTGGACATGATCCGGTACTTGAAGTTTTATTAACCAGGAAAAAATAGTAAAAATTGGGATGTTAATCTATACAAAATATATTATTTTAAGAAAAATCGGGAATTCTGCGGATTTGGTTCTTGATATTCCCGAAATATATGTTAACTTATCAATAATTGGTTAACGTAGGTTAACTAATACGTATACAATATACATTTATAAAATATTGTAAATACAATGGTTAAGAAGAAATATCTTACAATACCTGAGTTGGCAAAGCTGTTAGGCAAAAGCCGCATTGCAGTCTATAAGGATGTCAAGAGCGGGAAAATAGCCGCAACGAGGATAGGCAGAAACTACGTAATCTCCGACCGCGACATAGGAAGTATTTTAGGCAATGAAATGACCAGCAAAGACAAAAAGCGAGTCAGTCTTGCCGTCAAAAGAGTCGTACGTGAATATGGCGAGGTACTAAAACGCCTCAGTAAAGAATAGTGGATATCATCACAGTACAGGAAGTTGAATTTCTTGCTTTTCGGCTCGCGCGGGAACATTTATCATTCGATGAGCCGATACCTGATTTTTCAACGCGCTTCCCAAACGTGCTAGAGAGTTGTCTGGTCACACCGTTCATGAAGTTCGAAGGCAAGTCTTTATATCCGTCATTGTCGGCAAAAGGGAGTATTTTATTTTATCTGCTGGTTAAGAACCATCCCTTTCAAAACGGCAACAAGAGAATCGCAATTACGACTTTGCTTGTTTTTTTGCACAAGCATAAAAGATGGATTAAAGTAGATTCGCAGGAATTCTACAACTTCACGGTATGGGTCGCACAAAGCCCGGCCGAACTAAAAGACGAAGTTGTTATGGGCATAGAGAAATTTATTAAGAGTCATTTGGTCAAGTAAATCGGCATGAAATAACAAAGCAAAAACGGTAAGCGTACAAAGACAATGGGGGCAAAAATCGGGGTATATTAGTTTCACATCTCCCTCAAGTCCCGTCCCAAAGGGAAGGCGGGACGGCCAGGCTCATTTTTTACATCTTATTTATAGGTAATTTCAACATTTTAAATCCTTCTTGTGGCGGTCACTGAACAATTACCGATTTCTTTGGATAGATAATTCACTCACCAATCAAGCTCGGCATGAAAGGCCCTTTTTCAGATTGACTTTTGAGAAGGATTGAAGTAAAAAGAGCGGAAGGCAGAAGACTACAATAGGACTGTGACATTGGATCGATTCACGAATTTAATACGAGGAAGACAATGAAAATACCTTTTACTATACCGGCAATCAAACGTCCTGCTATTGCGAAAAGAACCATAGACGTCCGCGACTACGGGGCCGTTGGTGACGGCAGGACGGTAAATACCAAAGCCTTTGCCAAAGCGATAGCCGCCTGTGCCGCCAAAGGCGGCGGGCGGGTCCTGGTGCCCGAGGGAATATGGCTGACCGGACCGATTCATCTCAAAAGCAAAATTGACCTGCACGTCAGCAAAGGTGCCGAGCTTCGTTTCAGTGACAAGTTCAGCGACTACCTGCCTGTCGTGTTTACACGGTGGGAAGGTCTGGAATGTTACAATTATTCGCCGCTCATTTATGCAAGGGATTGTGAGAATATTGCGATTACAGGAGCAGGCACGCTGAACGGCCAGGGACAGAAGTGGTGGGCCTGGAAAAAGAAACAAAAGCACGGGGCGGTCAGATTATACAAGATGGCGTGTGATGGTGCTGCTGTTAAAAAACGTGTTTTCGGCACGACCAGAGACGCCCTGCGTCCCACGTTCATCGAGGCGGTCAACTGTAAAAATGTCCTTGTCGAGGGGATCACCATCGGCAGCGGCCCGATGTGGACACTTCATCCTCTTTACTGTGAAAATGTGTTGGTACGCAATGTAAGTATAATCACAAGAGGAGTCAATAACGACGGGCTTGTTATAGATTCGACCAGAAATGTGCTGATTGAGGATTGTTTCTTCGATACGGGCGATGACTGTGTCGTGCTCAAATCAGGACTGAACGAAGATGGCTGGCGTGTAGGCAAACCCACGGAGAAGGTCGTTGTTCGCAACTGCAGGACTAAAGAGGGACACGGCGGTATTACCATCGGCAGTGAGATGTCGGGGGATGTAAGAGACATTTTCGTTCATGATTGCGAGTTTAACGGCACCAGCAACGGCATAAGGGTCAAGTCGATGCGCGGCCGCGGCGGCGTGATTGAAAACGTATGGGTCCAAAACATCAAGATGGGTCGTATCAGCCGGGCGGCATTGACGTTCAGTACGTTTTACGGAATGAGCACTCTCGTGCCCTCAACAAAGATCCCGCCGGTGTTTCGCAGCTTCCATCTCAAGAACATTACCTGTGAGTACGCCAGCAGGGCCGTGAAAATCATCGGTCTGCCCGAACAACCACTCGAGAATTTCACCCTGGAGAATATCGACATTAATTCCAGGTGGGGCATGGAATGCATCAACTCCAACGGCGTTAAGCTGACCGGTGTTAAAATAAGCCCGATTAAGGCCCCGGTTATGTTCGTCAAGAACAGTCGGGATGTGACTATTAAAAAGGCATCGTGTAAGGACAAGGTCGATATCTTCCTGAAAATAGAAGGCAGGAAAAGCAAAAACATCAGGCTAAGCGGAAATAACCTTGCCAAAGCGAAGAACAAAATCGTATTGGGCAAGACCGTAGAGCCGGATAGTGTAAAAAAGACAGCTAAATAACTCTCGAATGACGGCAAACTTAGCACAAAGGGTCGTTCAAATGACGGCCCTTTTTTAAGACAAAGGTAAAACCTGCAAAGGGATGATCGCGCGAGTTAAATTCTGACCCCGCAGGCCGCTTGATTCTCTTTAATCCGCCACCACGTCACTCTGGTCGGTTTCATTGGCTTCACTAACGGGACCGGGCCAACCCCCGAGCCGGGCAAAGAGCCACCAGGCGGCATAGGCTTTTTGATTGGCGTTCAGGGCTCGGCTGTGGGCTGAGCTGCACGAATACCAATCGATTCCTTCCGTATGACTGTCCTGCCATTGGTCCGCCCAGTTGCCCAGGCGACTGCCGTTCAGCGAACTATAGTAATCGCAGTTGTCATGGGGATAGGGGTAATAGATGGCGTCGGGATCGTGCGACTCAATATCGGCAAAATCAAAAAGGACCTTGTTACGAGCCTCGCAATAGTCTCGAATCACCTGGTTGGCGGCCTTGTTGTTGGCATCGTCGTTGTGATCCACGTGGCCGGTCATATAGACGAAAGTCACATGGGGATAGTCCGCTTCCAACTGCTCCATGGGATCGAGGTATTCCGTCAGAAGACGGTCCTGAGCATATTTACTATCGACCTGGCCGCACCAGGACCACATCACCACATTGACATCCATAAACCGGGGGTCATCCAAATAGGATCGCGTATTGTTGAGCCACTGCGGATAATATCCCACATCACCGCCCATGGCATAATCATGAAGATCCAGGGCTCCATCAGTACCGCCATTGTTCCAGGCAAAAATGTCGTATGGGAGCGTTAATCCCTTGCCCCCGCCATTAGCAAAATCCACTAAACCGCTCATACCGCTGGTAATTTGAGAACCATGAGAGGTGTGTCCGTACGCAATGTGCAATCTATCCTTGGTCTGACTGATGGCCGATACCGGGATTTGGGTAATATCCGTACAGGTATGATCAACAATCAACGCTTGCTCAGAGCTTGCCGACAACGACCCGGTCAGACAAATCACCATGATTAATCCATGTAGCACACCCCGCATGATAACCTCCTCAACAAATTAACGTTAATTGTCTTCCTACGTATATTAGGTCTCCTGTAAGAATTATACCATAATCCGTAACTGAAATACAATACCTAAAAAAATTGTGATAAGATCGATTTACGGCTCCGGCGTGCAGTTATCGAATTCGAGACCTACGGCTGTCTCGGAATCGATTGTCCAATTTTTTTCGCAGTTTTTAATTGTCACATCATTGAGTTTGATGTTCCTGCAATGCTTGAGGTACGCCCCGCCTTTATTAGCAGTGTCAATGGTGACATTCTGGAGGGTAATATTATCGTGCTCGGTACCGGGTGAGCCGTTTATATAAATGCCGTATCCTTTGGTGTCGGTACAGGTAATATTTTTTACGACGATATCCCTGAACTGACCGGCGCCGCCCGAGGGATATTTGCAGCCGTAGGTGCTGTCGAAGAATATCGCGTCTTTGACAATGTTCTTCATTACAATATCCCTGCAAAGAATGTTCCTGGCACCACCGCCCTGCTTGAGGCCGGTCTTGAAACGAAGTCCCCTGTCGGTGCCGTCGAAGATACAGTCTTCGACCAGGAAATCCTGGAACCAAGCGGCGGTGTAGCTTCCGAATACGGCACCTCCGTGCCCGCGTTTGCAGATATTGTTAAAGACTCTGACATTTTTAGTGGAGTAGTTTTCTTTTACGCCGTCGGCACCCACGCCGGCATTGAAGTTTATGCAGTCGTCACCGGTATCGAAGTAACTGTTGAAAATGTAGGCGTTTTCCGATGTGCAGAGGTTAATCCCGTCGGCATTGTGTATGTCGTATGTATCGACATAGATCCCATCGACCGTGATATTTTTGGAATAGGTGATGAATACCGTGTGCATGGCGGGATTCACCATTCTAAGACCGCCGATGTACAATCCATCGACGCCCTTGACGACTATCATATCGGCTCGATCACTGTCGTCTCCATAGCTGGCCTTGACCTGATTTTTACCCAACTTTGTATCTGGTTGGGGGCGCCTGATAGAGCCGACCTCATCGCTGCTGCCGCTGACCGTACCGCTGCCGCATATTCTGACGTTTTTCAGACTGCCGTAGGCTACGGTGTAGGCATTGACCAGGCCCATAAAGTTATTGCCGGACATGTAATACGGGAATCTTGTAGAGGCCAGCGGATAGTGAGCGGCGTCATCGATACCCTGTAAGGTTCCGTCAATCTGGAAGGTCATATCGTTTTTAAGGAAGAGGGCGCCGCTTAAAAAAGTCTTACCTTCGGGAATCAAGACCTTCCCGCCTTCGGTGCAGGCATAAATCGCCTTTTGAATGGCAATCGTATCGACTGTCTTTCCGTCGCCGACCGCGCCATAGTCGGTGACATCAAAGACCTCCATTTTTGGTAAGGCTGAAACCTCGATTTTATTGCCGGGCTCGGACTCGGCCCCGGAGGCATCTACGGATGTGACATAAAATTCATACGTTTTGCCTGGTTCAATCGAGTCCCTGGCGGCGTAAAAGAGTTTCTTTGTATTGCCGACCAGCGATCCGTCCTGGTAAACGTTATAACCGACGATATTCTCATAATTGTCGGGCTTGCTCCATATCAACGTAATACTGGAATCATCAACAGCCAAGGGCGGTACCATCACGTTTTGAGCCGATTCAACAGCAGTCTTGGTACCACCTGATTGTGGATTCCCCTCTGTCGCCCGTGTCGTATAACAGCCAACACATATCAGTAAGGCGATAGCGTATAAAACATACAGAGAAATAATGCGTCTTTTTTCCATTTTTTGACCTCCCGAAAAAAATTATACTATGTACGATTAAGCAACTTTCTACCTTGTCAGGTTAAGGGATTTTAACAAAATACTCGGAGGATTTAAAAGAATATGTCTTGGAAATTATCCAGGTCCGGGCAGATTTTCCAGGTTTTTGGTTGCCCCGGAATAGAGGATGCATATAATGCCTTTCCAGGTATAGGCTTACGGTAAACATTTCATTTTCTTGCGTTTTTGCCGGCAGGCAATCTTCTTGCTATGACTATAACTGTAACCTCAATAAGAAAGGAAAGAGGCTGACCTGCTCGGCATTGGGCTGCGTGACATCATGATATCGGTTATTTCTCGGAGTGCCGGGATGAGGTTCATCGAATCTATTCCGGGCGGATCAGAGGCGAAACCATCGAGTTTCCTGCGCAGAGCCATTCGAGGAAATCCTCGGCGGTTTCGCCCGGATTCGCTTCAGTTGTAAAAAGTACTTTCTAAATCTATACCGGGTAGGCCGGTAACTGCTCTCTGAGCAGTTCGTAGATTGTCTTATTTTCTTTGATTGCTTCAGCGGCAACTTCACGGAAGAGCTTCTGCAGCTCATCGAAGTCGGTTGTCCTGAGCTCTGCAAGAGATTTCTTTTTGCCCTTACTGTTCGTATCCACGAACTTGGCCATGGTCTCACTTGCCATTTCGCGGATAAGCTGCCACAACTCCTTGCTCTGGCTTGCTGCAACCGCACGACCCAGGGCCAGTGACATCGAGAGGATTGCATTCATACCCAAAACGCCTTTTCGCTGCATAGCATGGATTTTTTCATCCTTCGATGCGTCTTTGGTAATTCTGCCGGCACTTATTGCCTGCCCCAGCTCCAATCCCAGCAATGCCTTGTCCGTTTCAAGCAGCGAACCGAGCGAGGCGAGCCGTTTGCCCTTAAATGCATCGGCGAGAACCGTCTCTACGTGCTTGACGGCGTCCATGCAGCCCTTGCCGTCGTAACGTTTTGATTTTCTCCAGAGGGCCATCAATTTTTCGTCGTTTTTGGCTTTTACGGCTTTGAAATCTATATCCTTCTTGAACCGCAACGTGCCGTCACCGGCGTCTTTGAACATATCGGAATACTTCTTAGTTGTTTCAGACTTCTCGATAATGCTGTCAACATAATGGATGGCTTCATCTACGCCGGCGGAAGTTCCGAGCGGTGTCGAGCCTTTGAATCGGACAATTCCCGTTCGGCCGAGGAACAGTGTCGCAGCGGCGGTTGGAATACCGGCGTTTGTCGCCTCTTCGGTACCGCTGACAGCCTCGATCGCCAGCATCTTCATCAGCAATGCGGCGATATCTATTTCTCCCGCATCCGGCATAATACTGACACCTTCCTTGCCGGTCAGTATCCGAACCAGCTCTTTGACGTTCTCTTCGATTTCTTTCCGCTCTTTGTCTGTCACTTCTCTCTGGCTGGCTTTTGCAAGAGCGATAATTTCCATTACGCGCCCGTATTTCTGAAGTCGCTCGGTGTTGGCTCCGCCGCCTGCCTTGAGACCAAGGGCATTCATCGCGGTGGCTATTTCCGCCTCGAATGGGTCGTTCGGCGACTTGGATCTGTGCGAGACCACCAGTTCGGCGCCGTACGCCAGCGAGGTCAACATGGCCAGCACGGTCTCGGAAAGAGTTCCAATCTGGTTTGCCTTGATAAGCGTGGCGTTAATTTCGCCGTTCCTGGCACAACTCTCGATGTTCGAGTCTTTAGTAGTGACCAGGTCGTCACCGATAATAAACAACTTGTCACCGAGTTCGGACATCAGGTTCTTCCAGCCTTCATGGTCGAGTTCGCCGAAGCCGTCTTCAATCGACAAGATCGGCACATCGGCCTCCAGCGCTTCCTTATAGAGCTCGAGAATTTGATCCCGGCTCATATCCAGCTTGCTCTTGTCACGCCAGAAGCGATACATACCCACCGAATCCTTCTGTCCGGTTTCTTCGCGATACAGGTTTTCAAGTTCCGAAGCGGCCGGGTCCAGAGCGATCGCCACATCAACACCGGGGACATATTCGCAATCGAGAATCGCCTGTCTCATCATGCGCCACATTCTCTGTTCCGGCACCTTGTCGCCCGGCTCTTTGTCGATATACGGGGCTATTCCGCCCTCAAGTCCTACACCCATAACCTTGGCGCCCGGTGCGGATTCGATGATTTCTTTCAGCCGATACTGCAATTTGACCGTCATTTCCTGGGCATCTTCGTATGTTTTGGCCGAAAGCGGCAGGAACATACTTTCCTGCATACTAATGTTGCTCTCAGGATATTCTTTCTCGGTATGTCGGCCACCCATAGCACAGTTACGATACTGCCAGGGAGCCGTAACCTTGCTGCCGTCTTTGAGGGTAACGGTCTGTATTCTGGATGTCAGCAGGCTTTTTTTAACTTCCGCCACTCGGATGAGCCAGCTTTCTTTTGAAACTGCCTCTGCGGCCCTGGCGGCAGCTTCGGCCGCGGCCTTTTCTCTTGCGCGGAACTCTCTGAGCTTACCGGGATCGGCCAGTAACCTATCTAAAAGACCTACACAACCCGGAGCTAAGAAGAATCGACCTATGTAGATTAAAACTTCGCCGAAGTGGCCCCCGAGGAGCAATCCGCCGCCGATACCTATTGCGGCAACCGGCAGGAAGATTGTGGCTAACCACTGGCTCCAGATCGGTGCCGATGCAGCTACGGCCAAATTATACGGCGCATCAGGTGCGAAATTACCGCCTTCTTTCTTAACGCCGTAGAATTTTCCCCACGGAATCAACAGGAACATTTGAGCATACCAGCCGAATTTTCCACCGCCGCCCTGAATAACGGCATCGGCCTTTTCCTGTGAGTCCTTATTCAATGCCGTTAACTTCACCGCTGTCAGGAAGTGCCCCATTTCGTGGATGGCGATGCCGATATGCCAGGAAAGGTAGAGGATAATCAAAGAAACGACCGTTTCCCAGCTAAGAAACATAAATTTCAATACTTCGAGCTTGATATTCGCATCTTCGGCAACAGCAGCAGCTGCCAGTGCCGTAGCGGGAAGGCTCAGCACAGAGGAAATAAACGCTGCATGGAACGATACAAGTTTATGGTTGGCGATTACCCAACCCCGTTCCAGATAACCCGCGGCCCCGCTTAAATTTCCGGCCCCCGGTCTTTTACTGCCTTGAAAAGACCCAAAAGGAGCAAGATTGCCCAATAATTGACTTATTTTCGATTTCATTCGTAACATTGTCGTCATTCTGTACTACTCCTAAAAACCGGTATTTACTTGAAAAAACTATTAATTGCGCGCCGATAAAAAGCTAAATAGCCCAGATTTTAGCGAAATTTCTTGTTTTTTACAGATAATTTTGGTGGTTTTATAAAAAAATCTGCCGAGGTTAGGGATTTATACCTTCGCTGCTCGTGCAGTTCGGGATGAATATTGACGAGATTTATCTTATAGTGTAAAAATCGGAAGAGCAAAAAAAGTTGGAAAAAACAGTAATTATAACCCTTTTCGTGTCAAGGAGTGCTTATGGAAAATAAACATGAGAATTATGAGAATGAAATAAGCGATCTGAAAATTGAGCTGGAACATTTCGAGCAGGAAAAGGAGCGGGTCAGGGCTATCGTCGGAAAAATCGGGGGGGTGCCGAAATTTCGCACGAAGTTCGTTAACTTTTTATTTATCGCCGTAATTATCGTGGCCGGGGTAATTTCGATATTTTCAGGTGAAAAACTGCGGCTTTTAATGATCGAGCTGACAACGGTTATGCTGTCGGTAAAAATTATCTATATGATTCACTATCAGATGCGCGTCAATCACTTCAAATTCTGGATTCTTTCGGCCATCGAATGGCGAATTAACGAAATGATGGTCCGGATAAAAAAGATAGAAAAGCAATCGTGAATAAAAACTTTACTTAACCAGATGGATAGTTATGCCGATAAAATATTTGTAATTTTACCTGTGCCAATCAGGCACGAGCCCGAAACCAGTCGTTGCGGGATTCTTTGTTTATTTGATAAAAGGAGATTGATATGGGGATTCAAAATTGGTCTGAGGATATTGTTTTAGTGGACCTGCCTCAGGAGCCGGATATGGGAGAGGAGCTCAAGACGGTTACTGAAACAGTGCGTGACAGAGGCGACTGCGACGTAGTCGTTGATTTTTCCAGTGTGGATATCATCACTTCTTCGAGCCTCTCGAAGCTTTTGAAACTGCGGAAATTATTGAGTGACTGCGGTCACCAGCTGATCTTCTGCAGCGTTGCGGCGGCGACAAAAGGTATCTTTACCGTGACCGGTCTCGACGGGATATTCGAGTTTGCCGATGATAAATTCGTAGCTTTGGCAAGTTTGCAGATGGTTAGTTGAAATGGATGAGGCAACTAAGCGGCAAATCGAAAGCATCATAGATTATAAATTTACCGATAAGACTCTCTTAGTCAAGGCATTTACTCATTCTTCCGCTGTGGACAATCGTCTGCAGAGTAATGAAAGGCTGGAGTTTCTCGGAGATGCAGTTCTGGCATTAGTCATTTGCCAGGCTTTATTCGAACAATTTTCAAGTTATCTCGAAGGCGAGCTGACAAAAGTTAAAAGTATGCTGGTTTCCCGGGGCACCTGTGCCCGGATTGCAAAGCAGCTTGGCCTGCAAAAGTTCCTCAAAGTCGGCAAGGGCATGACCTCAAGCCGTGCCCTGTCCGGCTCTCTCGCCGCCGGGGTTCTGGAAACAGTCATAGCGGCGATTTATATCGACGGGGGTTTTGACGCCGCACGAAGTTTTATCCTGAAAGTTTTCGGGCCGATCATCAAGCAGGCCGATGCAGAACATGTCCAGGGAAATTTCAAATCGCTGCTCCAGCAGTACTCTCAGGAACAGTTCAACGTCACTCCTAATTATATTTTGCTCGATGAAAAAGGTCCCGACCACAACAAGTGTTTCGAGCTGGAAGTATCCATTGCAAGCCGGCATTTCCCGAGCGCATGGGGGACAAACAAAAAAGAGGCGGAGCAAAGAGCCGCGTTCAACGCCCTTGTCGAATTAGGTGTGCTTAAGGAAACTGTTCAGGAGAATATCGATTAAACCGGCTTAAAGCGCAAATAACGCCGCGGCGATAGCGGCAGTCATTCCGTAATCAGCCAGGCCAAAACACATAAGGCGATTGCCGAAACAGCCATGAAAACGACAATCGAGCCGAATAAAATCACCACTTCCTTTAGAAAACTCAGGGCTTTAATATTCGGAATTTTTGTCGTTTTATATACTATGGAAATTGACGCCACCAAAGGCAGCAGCCACAGAGTAGACTTCGGATCGACATGGATTATCTCCGGCACGGTGAAGCTCGCCATAAAAAAAGCATCTGCAATCGACATCTTAGTCTCCAACTGTCTTAATTCGGCGGAGATGTGCCCAATAGACGGCATTTACTATACACAAGAGATTGAGCAAACCCGCAACGCTCGTGTAAATCTGGCCGATCTCACTTGGTCTGGCGTAAACACTGTAACCGCCGGTCTTTGATATTTGTGCCAGGGCTATTACCGCCGGTGAATTCATGAGCTGTGCCAGGAACCAGGGTTTCGCATTAACATAGTTTATCACTCCCACCGAGCCGATATACAAACCTATGCCGAACGTCAGGACGATAGTAACGAATATAATTATCGCGTGCTTGTTTTTGCCGATTATAAGATGACCGCCCCCCGGCACGAGCCAGCCGAACAGCCCCACAACCATTAAATATAAAACGTTGTCTTCTTTGGAATCAGAAGCCATTACAATTCTTCCTCCGTAACCGGCGGCTCCTCAGGCTCCGCCGGCGTTTCTTCGGGCTCTTCCTCCGTAACGACAAGCGTGAAGTTCATACGTTTCAGTATATTCTCCGGATTAAAGTGGATTACCGACAGGTTCTGAGATTGGACGCTTTCTTCTGCGAACAACCGCCTCGTCTTGATCCTGTCGAAGTCTTCTTTCCATAGCCTTTTTATTGTCAAATCCTTGATGCAGTAATAAGTCATATCCGGCTTGAATTCCATTACAAAAGGCAGGCTCTCGGCGCTATTACTGTCGGCCGGAATATGTGAGTAAAGCTCTTTTACAAGCAGGATACTCCTGGTGCGCTCGTTTATGAAATATCGAGTCGCAGGATGACCCTCGCTCTGTGCGGCCAAAGCGTCCAGTCTCGCCTTTGAGACCATTCGCATTCCCGTAATGTTTTCCAGTTTGAACATCTCGGTCTTTGGCGCATTGGGCTCGTTCTCATCGTCCTGGGTATCTTTGCCGTACATCTCGTTAAATTTATCGACCGCGCTTTGCCAGTCTCCATTCGAGACCGTGCCGATAAATTCTTCGGCCCTTTTTTTTGCCGTCTCTAATGCGGCGAGTTGTTTCAAATCTTCGACAACTTTTTCCTTCACCGAATAAATATTTTCCTCCGTTTCATCCTCGTTCGGGTCAAATATAACCGGTTCGGTGCCGAAGGTATAATCGACGCTGTCAGGCTCCGCGGCTTTAACCGCCTCGATAATTTTTACAATACCAATAAACTCTCCGGTGCCTCCCTGGAGCTCCATCATATCTCTGGCAGGACCGATGTTCATATACATCCTCGGCGGCTGAACGTCGAACGGACCGAGTTCGCTGGTAGCAATCTCAGGTACGGCGAAAACACCCTTGGTCAGCGGCACAGGATTCTGGCTGTAACCAGAGAGGTACATCCGGGAAATATATTTGTCGATCTGCATATCGAGTGCGTCAAGCATTCCCGTGCGGCCGGTATATACCTTGATCTTGTATTTTTTACTTAGCTGATCCGCAACGGACTTGTAATCTCCGGACAGCTCGGCCAGTTCCTCGGAGCTCATATTTGCAATCTCCGTATCGTTCATATCCTGCAGCGCCGCTTCGGTAAGGGAAATCGCCTCCTGGATAATTCCCTCGGCTTTGACATCGATTTTATACTGCTTCAACTGATTGGAGATCAGGTTATCCACTGAAGACGGGGGCTTGATACGTGTGATTAACGGAGAATTGGGATCGTTCGGGTCGGACGGGACCTGCTCGGTGAAAAACTGTTCTTTGTTACTGTCGTAATATTTGTCTATCTCTTCCCGGGTCGGCTGTTTAATAATGCTGGAAATCTCGTCGAGCTTGAGGAAAAGGTATTCGAGCCGGACTCTTTCCTGCAGCTTGTATCCGAATCCATAGGGATTTTCTTCGCTTATATCGCCGGAGAAATATTTTTTGTATTTGTTGAAATGCTCCGCGACGGTATTTTCATCGGGTGCCTGCTGTTCTTCGGAGAAATCGGCGGAATTAAATTCCACATATTCGACATTGACTCCTTCGGACTCCCAGGCCACCATCTGCCTGAGCTGGCGTATGGTCATATCCTGATCCGAACAAACCGTGTGAGCATACTGCAGCACCGACAGGAGATTTCCGAACGCCTCGAGTATCTGCTGCTCCGTAATTCCGTGCCGTTTCACTATCTCGCCGATTATCTGCGAATAAGTCCCGCCTTCGTATAACATGGGGATTGTACGTGCGAGCTGCTCGCGTACATTCTCTTTCGGAACCCTGAAACCCGACAGTTGCGCCTCGGATTTCAAACAATGCCAGTATACTTCGCTGCCCGGCAGGGAACGCTTGTACATATCGTTAATCTGCTTTTCGCTGATATCATACAGGTTTGTTTGGATCGTGTTCTTGATAAAGTTTACCATAACCGGCGAAGCTTTCTGTTCGGAGAACAACAGCTCGCCTAAAAAGAAAGCGTGCAAATCCGGCGTATTATTCGACATGGGAATCCGTATCATCTGGCTGAGGATAATATCCGCCTTAAGCATCCTGAGGATTTCCAGATCCCGCCTGGCCACCTGCAGGTCGTATCCCTTTATTTTACTGCCTCCCGTTATTGTGGCAATCGTTCGGCTGGCATAGCCCTTCGGTTGTAACAGATATGACAAAGATGACCCGCCCACAAACGCCACCATAAGGATAATGACCACAACGGCCATTACTTTCGTATTATTCTTTCGAAACCATCTGACTAAACTCATACATCCGCTCCAAATAAGCTAAATGTTTATCTATTAAGTAGTTAGTTTATATAACCACCGACAATAAAACGTAAACTGGAAAGTATATGTCCACAAAACGGGATTTGCAAGAAAAATAGCTCATTATTGGCCGGACGCCGAACCTCCTTCTTTGGAAAAAACTACGGAGGATGGATTCATATTTTGGTTTTTTCCGATGTTTAGGACTTCTATTTATTTATTTTGTGCCCGAAATAGAACAATGCTATAATTGGTTTTGATATTAATACTGCGGATATGTATTCTAAAGCGCTGCACCCTTATAGTATCTGTTTCGGATATTTCTCAGTAAAATAGAGGAACCGTCATGAGAAAAAGAAAGGGATTGGCTTTAATCAAGCTATTGGTGGCTGTTGCCGTTATTTTATTTTTGACGGCGATATTTCTGCCGATGGCGGGGATTTCTCACCCGAAAATGTCGGTAATAAACAGCGGCCCGCTGGATATACGACTTGTTGGCGTCCGCCCCGACGGCGGCAGGGACATATACGACCCCAACGGCAAAAGATTAGATAAGTCACTCATATCCTATACCACTTACGCACAATCATGGAAGCCTGAAAGTCAATATCGGGAATTTATTTTCGAGGTTCCGAAGGTCGAAGACCAATTGCTTTTCACCGTTTTTCAGAAGCTCAAAGTTTCGGATTCAAATCGAGGTCTGGGTGGCAGCTTTAGAAATATGTTTGATCAGACAAAGGATCCTTCAACTCTGGTTTATTCGATTACATTCAATCGAGAATATCAAAGACGTTTTTTCTTTTTAACACTCAAAGAACCAATCCGTTACGTTGATTTTACATTGCGTTATTTCTACGGCCCCCGTGCACAGGCGATCTGCACCTTCACCGGTCCTTTTGCTTTGGACAAGACGTATAAGGCCGAACCAAACCTGCCTTATGAAGTGACTTTCCAGGAAGCTTATAATATCATCGGCACCGGCATAGAAATGCGTTTCGTGACTACACAACCATTCGACTCAGAAACGCCGGTTATCATGTATGACTCGCAGGGCATGCGATATTTTCTTCATTCGGGCAGTGGCCGCAGCGGCAGCGGAGGGGCAAACCGGACATACAGGGAAATTCCACTGTCACTCGATGAAATCGCGGCGGTTACTTTCGGCGAGCAGCCATACGAAATTACCTTCAAGAACGTCAAAGTCGAATATCCCGGCCTGCCTGTGCGTACGCATCCGGAATACCTCGATTTAATGGCCGAAAGGCTCAACCTTACAGGAATGAATTCTAAACAATTAAGCCAATACGATTTCAAAAATCCCCAGGAAGCTATTGAAGTTATCGATATAGTCCAGGGACAACATATCAGCAAAGTCATTGAAGCTTTTAGGAGAAGCAGACGACAGTTTAAAATATCCGAGCTGGATCAGCCGACACAGGATAAAATCCGTAAAATTGCAAACGAATGGGCTTCTGACAATTTCCTGGAAAGTGCCGGGATTTTAATTGGTTTGCAGGGAAAATGGCCGGAATTTTTCGATTTGGCGATCGAAAGGCTCGGCAAAAATCCGCCGCAAAACCAGATATATCCATACGACGAACGCTCCTGGCGGCAAAGTAATCGTCACATTGCGAAAACAATGGCCAACTTTAAACCGGATGAGCTCACTCCCGACTTGGTTAAAAAAATTAAAAAGCTTATAATCGAAATGCAGGACGGGCCGGTATCTACATATCTTTTTTATTGCCTTGACTGGACGAAATCTCAGGAAACAACCGATGCCCTCTGGGAGCTGGCTCAAAACGAAAAACCATGGATATGGTGGCCCGCCGTCAAAGCGTGGTATCGGCACGTAGCAAACAACAATAGAGTATATGACAATGTGCCGGAGAAAATAAAGCTCCGCCTGTTGCTTATCCTTAATAACCTTTCGGATGAAAATCTGGATGCTAAAGCAAACGAACTCTTAAAAGAAATATTCGCACCCGAATTCGTAAAGATGGATTCGGAAAACTGTAATACGGCCAGAAAAAGGATCGCAGAAAATCTCGATAAAAAAGAAGCCACCGAAATTTATATTAATTACCTTCGCCGAATGCAGTCCGGGGTAACTTCACACCAGTGGATCAATAATGAATCCTCGACATACATGGCGTATTATATAATAAGAACTTTGAACGTATGGTACGGTATTAATATCGGTAATCTCGGCACCGACGAAACACAGAAAACAATCGGAATAATGTATGATACGAACCTTCCGGGATACAAAAAGCTTTTAGCACAGGCTATTCAATGGTACCAAAACAACAACGACACCGAACCTCTCAAGCCGGTCTTTGCAGGTAAGGTCGCCGATACCGCCGGTAATCCTGTTGCCGGTGCCCGGTTGAGTTTGACCGGGCTCGAATATTATCAAAACGACCATGGCGGCCGCAGCCAACGCAAGGTGGAACTCGCTAAACGCCTCTCCGAAGATGATGGCAGCTTTTCATTTGATGAAGTGACAAACGAAGAGCATTATTTACTTGAGGTTACTGCTGACGGTTTTTTAGCTAAGGAAAGACTTCATATTCAGCGTCTTGATGACGGGCGCTATCGATACCAGGGATACAATGAACCGGTAAATTATTTTATTATGCAGAGACCGGGAAAAATCAGCGGCACCGTTATCGGTGCCGACGGGCAGCCTTTGGCAAACACCAAATTAGAACTGTTTGCCAACAATAACTACTCCGATGCCCCTCGCGATAGAAACATCACAACCGACTCTCAGGGCAAATTCGTCAAAGACGACATGGCGGCCGAACCGGCAATATTGTCTTATACCAGATATCGGCGGGTAGAGCAGGAGCGAAGGTCTCGCCGCGAATACGATGGGCTGTGCGGATTTTTAATTCTTGAAATCAAAGAAGGGCAGGAACTTTCCGGTATTGTCCTGGATTTATCGAAGTCCGTATGTTCGCTCGAGCTTCAGGTAACGGACGCAGCCAGCGAGCCTGTGAATGAGATTTCCATAAATTTTAGTATCGAAATGCCGAAGGGTTGCGGATACCCATACGGCGATGTATTTCATACCCAGGAAGTTAGTTCCGAGGGTCTGTATCGGTTCGATGGATTGCCTCCCGGCAAATGGCACCTGTTTATAAGCAACAGGCAGTACAGTCACAACGAAATAGACATAGAACTTTCGCCGGAACAAACGGCCCAATATAAAGTACAATTCGATGCTTCATCCCGCATGAATTAAGGTATCCGGTAAAGTTTTCACTATGAGTGGCTTGTCATTGTCATTTTCCGCTGAAAATCGCTGTTTTTCGTTGTGTTAAGGGGGAAATTCTATAAAATAGTTCTTAGTTTTGAGTTATGATCCTTCGACTCAACTCAGGACATGGTTTTAAGTTAAAAATGGGGGGAATAAATCAATCTGAAATCTTGGATGTCCAATTTCAAATGAAATTGCTATGGCCACGGGGGATTCTGACAGACGTAGAGCGTTCTCTACAAATTGAGCCTTTTTGAAAAAACAAAGCCAATGTTAAAATAGGCAATTTAGCATAAGTTCTTTGAAATAAATAGATTACGATAAAAATGGTGGATTATGGAGTTTTAGGCCCCAAAAAACGAAGCCAATTTCTTCGATTCTCAACTGGATGAAACTCAATTGCCCGGCGGAATTCAAGGTTTAACCGAAGTTATAGTACTTTTTCACCGCCTCCTGGACGTCCCAGTTGCATTCGAGGCCTTCGGGGAAGACCACAAAGTCGCCCGAGCCGAAACTGACGGAATCTTTGCCGTCCGTGACCGTAACTTTACCCTCAATCAAAAGGCAGGTTTCCTTCTCCGTATAGATCCAGTCGAAATTGCTCGGCTCGCACGTCCAGACAGGCCAGGATTGGCAGGCGGCGGATTCTTCATCGGATGGTTTTTTGACAACTACATCTTTTACTGTCGGCATATATTACTCCTTTGACAATTTTCGTTCCGGAGGTTATTATAATACCGGCGGATATTTTAGAAAAGGAAATATTGAGCCTCAAAAATCGGATAATTTGAAAAAGCGAACATGCGCAGGGAGAAAATATGTTGGCAAGATTACACAGCGTTACACTCGAAGGCATCGAGGGAATCGTTTGCGAGGTCGAAGTCGATATCGGGCGGGGCGGTTTCGACAAATCAATAATAGTCGGTCTGCCGGACGCCGCCGTTAAGGAAAGTATCGAGAGGGTAAGAAGCGCAATCATCAACAGCGGCTTTACACACCCGAAGAAACAATCGCTGATAAATCTCGCCCCGGCCGATGTGAAAAAGGCCGGCCCGGCATTTGATCTGCCTATCGCCCTGGGAATGCTCATCGGCAAGAATACTTTCCTAAGCTCGGACCTTCACGATATGATTGTCGTCGGTGAATTGGCGCTGGACGGCAGGGTAAGGCCGGTCAACGGCGTACTAAGTATGGCGATGACCGCGGCGGCAAACGGCTTTCGCAGAATGATTGTCCCGCTGGAAAATGCCAGAGAGGCCGCGGTCGTTACCGATATCGAAGTTTTCGGAGTCGGCTCACTTGCCCAGGCGGTCGGGTACCTCTCGGGGCAATTGCCGCTGGAACCGACGACGGTGGATGTCGATGAGCTTTTCGATGTGGAAGCAAATTACGATTTCGATTTCGCCGATGTCAAAGGACAGGAATCCGTCAAGCGGGCATTAACCATCGCCGCGGCGGGTGGACATAATATTATGATGATAGGCCCGCCGGGGGCCGGCAAGACAATGCTTTCTCAGAGACTGGCGACGATTCTGCCGCCTTTGACCCTGGAACAATCGCTCGAGACCACCCGTATATATTCTTCGGTGGGGCTTTTAGGCAAAAACAAATCGCTTCTGGCAATCCGGCCCGTGCGAATGCCGCACCATTCGGCCAGCGGGCCGGCTCTTGTCGGCGGCGGACCGATGCCCCGGCCGGGAGAATTGTCCCTTGCTCATTTCGGGATTTTGTTTCTGGATGAATTCGTGGAGTTTCCCCGACACGTTCTGGAGATGATTCGCCAGCCGCTGGAAGACGGTTTCGTGATTGTTTCCCGCGCCAAAAAGACGATCCGATTCCCGGCCCAGTTTATGCTCGTCGCGGCAATGAATCCGTGTCCCTGCGGATATTACGGCAGCGACTCCAGGAAATGCAACTGCACGCCGGGCCAGATTAAACGGTATTTCTCGAAGGTCTCCGGCCCTTTGGTGGACAGGATTGATATTCACATCGACGTGCCGGCGATTAGCTTCAGAAAGCTCCGCTCCAGATCGGGTCAGCTCGACTCGGCCGCGATGCGCCGGGAAGTCACCAAGGCCGTCGCCATCCAGGCAAAGCGATTCGACGACGGCAAAATTCACTCAAACGCCAGAATGAGCCACAAGCAGGTCGAGAAATTCTGTCGGCTCGATTCGGCGAGCGAAATGCTGCTCAAGCACGCGATGACCGAATTCGGCCTGAGTGCCCGGGCCCATGATAAGATATGCAAGCTCGCCCGGACGATAGCGGATTTGGCCGGCGCCGAGAATATCTCCCCCGAACACATCGCAGAAGCCATAAGCTACCGCAAATTGGACAGAAAATTATGAAATAAACTTATCCGGCAACAATAAGGGTCATCGAACCACACATTTGCCCAATATTTTTTACAAAATGCTTAATTAATAAAAAAATGTCATTTCTTCGGACTTAATGCGGGTAAAATTCGTTGAAATTGCGATGTCGTTTTGATACTATGGAGTTCTAATTGGGGTGTCTCAGAAGAAGTACCCGAGCCTGGTAGAAATACCATATTATGAAGTTAAAAAGGAAGTTTCAGGTGAAAATACCTAAGAGCAAAGCGGAACTTAAGCGTCCGGTTGACAAGCATCATGCGCTATTGCGGATCGAGAAAGAAAACGTCTGGGTCAGGAGTCTCAATCGTGAACTCGCGGAGACCTTCTGCTCGCTGGTCACGCGGGGTGATACCGTCACCGTCAAGAGAACCTCCGGAGTCGTCGTTTGGGGGACCTACGCCGGAGAACCTGAAAATACCGGCTCGATCATCCTCGATCACAAGCCAGACGGCCGCTTCAAGCTCGTACCGCTGGACATCACGTCGGACAGCCTGCTGACACAGGTGGCACACTTCGCAGCACGCCAGGGCAGCGTGACCTCCCAAGAAGGGCAACACGGACGCATCTTCCGTGGTGAGCTCCGGAATCCGGGCGAGCCCATTGAAACGGGGTCGACGGCTCAGGGGCCGGAACCCAAGGTCGCTCCGGCCAAGGAGAAGGTCCGTACAGAAACGGCGAAGATACCTAAGAGCAAAGCGGAGCTCAAGCGTCCGGTCGACAAGCATCATGCGCTTTTGCGAATCGAGAAAGAGAACGCCTGGGTCAGGAGTCTGAATCGCGAACTGGCAGAGACCTTCTGCTCGCTGGTCACGCGGGGTGATACCGTCACCGTCGAGAGAACCGCCGGAGTCATCGTCTGGGGGACTTACGCCGGAGAGCCTGAGAATACCGGCTCGATCATCCTCGATCACAAATCAGACGGCCGCTTCAAGCTCGTGGCGCTGGACATCACGCCGAACGGTCTGCTGGCACAAGTGGCACACCTCGTAGGACGCAATGGCAGCGTGACCTCCGAAGAAGGGCAACACGGATGCATTTTCCGCGGTAAACTCCGGAATCCGGGCGAGCCCATCGAGACGGAGGCAACGGCTCAAGAGCCGGAACCCGAGGTCGCACCGGCCGACGAAGCCCCCACAGGCGAATTCGAGAAGATCACCGGAGCCGATGCCATCGCCGCCATTAGGCAGAAAGTCACCATGGAGTTCATCGAAAGCGGCGTCAAGGTCCGCATCCGAGGCAAGAAGGCGGACTGCGAGATGATCGCGAAGCGCATTATCAAGGGCACCCCGACGGTGGCTTCGCAGCAGGGCTCAAAATACATGATCGAAGGCAACCTTAATAAGTCGTTTCTCAGGAAGGGAGCCAACCAGCAGGGTCCCGATGCGAATGGCGTGTATACCAGAGAAAACGGCTCCGAGCGTACCTTTACCGCAGTCGGAGAGAACCTTACAGCCGTCCAGGCAGCCTGCCTCACAGGTTGCAAGGAAAGCACAATGTTCACGATCATCGTCAACGACCGCTCGGCGGGTTACTTCGTAATCAGCTCAGGCAGACGAGGCTTGTCGTGATTCCCTCCGGATATCTTTGTTTTGCTATTTACTTACTATACAGAGAACGCCCTCATTTTAAGGCCGCTACCTTATTAACAAAAGGCATTGAATCTGAAAATATTTACCCGGATTCGAATAATCACCAATATAACAGCGTTGAAATGAATTAAGTATGCAACTGAACTATGACCTGTCTTTTATTTCAAATGTCACAATAAATACCTTATCCATCGTTCTGAGAAGCCGCCTTTTTACATCGAAATAGTCGAGTTCACTTATCGTCTTATTAATTAACAACTTCAAGCTCTGCAGATTTAGTCAAAATAACAGAACCATATCTGAATTTGAACGTTCGGGATCGAGTCTTTAAAGAATTATCTAATTTTTTAATGCCTCAAAACAACATTATACCTTCAGGGATGGAAGGGGTTTTATTGTAATCAGGGAATAAGAATAACGCTCCTCCCAGTGCGAGACATGGGTAAATACGGACTCAAAATGTGATTTATGAGAACAAAATGAGTCTTTTTTAGCCTAAATTATCCTTGACAAAGAGTTCTTTCTGTAGCAGAATATATTTTCAGTTATAAAATTTTATAAAAGTCACTGAGCACATCATGCGGACGGAGCTGCTTCTTTTAAGGATCGGGATCTACCTGCCCGGCAAGAGTGTTCCAGTGCGATTGAATGAGGAAGGTGGTATATCATGTCTGCAATATCTGCGTGTACAATTGTTATGGTTTTATTGGGTGCCGTCCCTGGTGAAACTACGGGGTGGGGCACGGGCGAAGTTACGTTCATAGCCTATGTGGATACGGATGAACATCAGGAGATTTATCCCATATGTGCCGGTCAGTACATGGTCGAAGTTTCGGTCGAGAAGGTGATTGAAGATCCGTGGGATATCCTGGAATATGTTACGTCTGTTGAAATCTGCTACGATCGGAGCTATGGTTTGACCTCCGGAGATATAATCGAGGTTTCGGGCACATACTATAATGGGGCCTGTCCCCTGCCATATTGCGGCCGTGTAGAGGCTTCGTATATATACGAAATGGATGAGTTAGAGGAGGAAGAAGAGGAAGAGGAGGAAGACGACCCGCAGATAACGCGCCCTTACGTAGTCACCGGTGCGGCCGAACCCACGGAAACAACAGTGACACTATGGGCAACCCTCACAGATGATGGGGGAGAAGACTGCAGGTGCAGGTTTAGCTTTTGGCAGTACAATGAAACCCGAATAAAAACCGAATGGATTACTTCGCTTTATCGCAATTATTCATTCAGCCAGGAAATCGCCGGTCTGATACCCGATACCCTCTACTTCTATACCGTTGAGGCCGAGAACTCTGAGGAATGGGACGGCGGTCGTACAGGAACCTTCGTTACGCTTCCCGAGACAGTCCCTCCAATTCCCGATCCGGTGGTATGGCAAATGAAACCCGACCAGATCGATACTTCGTCGATAACCATGATAGCCGATATTGCTCGGGACGTCTCGGGGCCGGAGGAGTACTGCTTTGACTTTGTCTCAAGTCCTACCGGCGGAGCCGGAGGTTCGGACCCGCTCTGGCAGTTCAATCCCATTTATACGGATGTCGGCTTGAACCCCAATCATCAGTACGGCTACCGTGTCAAGGCACGAGACGGCAACGGCAATGAAACGGCTTATTCAACCGTTCGGTATGCATACACCTCAATCGAAACTCCGGACGGCGTTGAATTTGGCGAGATTACAACCAGCAGCATCCAGGCCAAATCGAGCAATACACCTTCGGGCCTGAACCGGGGCCAGTCCGGTTTAAAGCTGGAAAATATCGCGGCCGCCCAGGTTTCGCCCTGGCGGCAGGAAAATTCCTTCTGGACAAGTGACGGCTTACTTCCAAATACCCAATACACTTTCCGGGCCCAGGCCCGCAACGGCGATGCAGATCTCACTGCTTTCAGCCCCCTGGCCGACATATATACCCGGGCTATGGTACCTACGACAACCGCTTTCTCGAACGTGATCGTCAATAGCCTTCTGACCCACTGGGGCACCAATGGAAATCCGGCTGCCACTCCGTATTGGTGTGAAAACTCCGTCAGCGGTGCAAATTCCGGCTGGATCACCGACAATCAATGGCTCGATACGGACCTCTCGCCAAACGTCAGGTACAGCTACCACGTCAAGGCTCGTAACGGCGACGGCGTTGAGACAGCCTTTTCGGAAATAATCCAAAAGTATTCGGCGATAGAAAAACCTCGGCGACTCGAGTTCGGTGCGATTACAACCAACAGCATCCAGATACGTTCCGAGAATGTCCCGTCAAACCTGGACCAGGGCCAATCGGGCCTGCGGTTTGAAAACATCACCGCCGGACGCATGTCGTCATGGCAGCAGGACAATACCTTCTGGACCAGTGACGGGCTGATGCCCAACCGCCGCTATGACTTCCGGGCACAAGCTCGTAATGGTGACGCGGAGCAGACCCTTTACAGTCAAATCGGTTCCGCGTATACCAATGCAAATACCCCGAGTCCGGCCGCCTTTACCGGCGTCACCACTTTCAGCATCCAGGCACAATGGGGACACAATAATAATCCTCCCGGCACTTTGTATCTTTGTGAAAATACTACCAACGGCACGAGCTCCGGCTGGACTATCCTCACGTCATGGAATGATACACACCTGCAGCCGAACACCCGATTCACATATCGTGTCAAAGCTCAAAACGCTACCGGTTTGGAGACGGATTTTTCGGCCGAAACACGCAAATACTCGGCCATTGAAACTCCCACGGGAACCGTCTTCGGAACCGTAACCGCCGGCAGTATACAGGTTAAATCGGAAAATACTCCCACGGGCCTCAATCGCGGCGCCTCTGGCCTTCGGTTCGAAAATGTTACTACCAGCCAGATGTCCGCATGGCAACAGGACAACGAGTTCTGGACTAATACTTCGCTTATGCCCAATACTCTCTATGTCTTTCGGGCTCAGGCTCGCAACGGCGACATGGACGAAACTCCCTATGGGAGCACCAGTGAAACTTACACTCTGGCTAATCCGCCGGTCCCGTCAGATTTCTCGTATGTGACCGACGACAGCATCCAGGTCAACTGGGGCACAAACGGCAATCCCTTCGGCACGCTATACCTGTGCCAGAATACTACAAACGGGACCGACTCCGGCTGGATCAGCGGCACAAGCTGGGACAGCGTGGACCTGGCACCTTACACGAGTTATACCTTCCGTGTAAAGGCCAGGAATGTAAACGGCCTCGAAACTGGTTGGGTAAACCTTGGTGTAGAAACTACGGGGGACCGCTCACTGACAGTCAGCTCTACCGAAGGCGGCCAGGTCGGCTCTCCCGGAGAAGGACTCTTTCACTACGTCCCGGGCACCACGGTCGATATTGCAGCCGATGCTCAGGAGCAATATCATTTCACACACTGGTCCGGCAGTGCCGTAGATGCCGACCGCGTGGCGGATCCCAATGAGGCATCGACTACTGTGGTTGTTGACGCACACTATACGCTCGAAGCCAACTTCCTGCGTACAAATATATATGTCGATCCGCATGCAACGGGAACCAATGACGGCTCGAACTGGCAGAACGCCTTCAAATTACTGCAGGATGCCCTTGATATAGCACAAAAAGGTAACGAGATATTAGTGTCCCAGGGCATTTATACGCCGGACATCGGCCAAAACCGCACACCCGGTGACTACACGGTCAGCTTCGCGATCCCGAACGGCGTAGCACTCAAAGGAGGATATGCCGGCACAACAAATGCAAATCCGGACGCCCGTGACATCGTTGCATACGAGACCATCCTCAGCGGGGACTTGAATGCGGATGATTCACGAATCTATGATGTCCACGATCTTTATAGTGAGGTATCGCGCCTGGATAACAGTTTCCACGTTGTGACAGCCCATGATGTGGATAATACGACGCTGCTTGAAGGCGTTACGATTACAGGCGGAAACAGCCACGATGGGGCCGGTATCCAGCTTATCCGCAGCGATATAGTTATCGCCGATTGTACGATAGAGGAAAACCGCGTCGGGCGCCTCTCCGGCGACGGAAGCGAAGGCTGGGGTCAGGGGGCCGGAATTTCATGCTTCTATGGCGAACCCACACTGCTGGCATGCACATTCCAGACCAACTGGGCCGGTGCCTGGGGCGGCGCTTTGCACAGCTTCAGGGCTCATCCCGAATTGAGGGATTGTTACTTCGGCACCAATCACGCGGGCATGCAGGGAGGCGCGCTCTATCTCGAGGATAGCAACAGCATCGTTATCGAGAACATCTTCCAGGGGAACCGCTCGTGGGACGGTGGGGCTGTCTTTAGCAGCGGCGACGGTGATTGCCGGTTTACAAACTGCCGGTTCCTCGGCAACGGCGGATTCGGTTCCGGCGGAGCCTTATTCTCAACAACCCGCAACATGACGATTACAAACAGCACCTTCAGCGGAAACCTGGCTTACCAGAACGGCGGAGCTGTTGCCATAATGGACGGCTTCGGTACGCTAACCAACTGCACTTTCAACCGAAATATCGCAGATGAGTCACAGAGCGGACAGGCCCTGTTGGTAAATCAGGCCGATGCTTTGATGGCAAACTGCATCATCTGGGACTACATATATGCGACACGGCCTCAGATAGTATTAGTGGGTACGACAGAGAGAAATGCTTCTCTGGATATTTCGTACTGTAATGTGCTGGGCGGGACCGAGGCAGCTTCGCGAGAGGGAGTGGCTAATATAAACTGGGGTATTGGAATTCTTAATGTCAATCCGCTGTTCCGAAATCCCAACGGCAACGATAATGTTGCCGGGACAGAAGATGATGACCTGCGAACAAGTTCCGGCTCGTCCTGTATCGACGCCGGCGACAACACCGCGGTTCCAACAGATGCCGATGACCTTGATGGCGATAATAACAGCTCGGAACGAATACCCGTGGATCTGGCCGGACAGAGCCGTTTTGTGGATGATATCGGCACAGCTAACACAGGCGTAGCGGACAGCCCCGCTTATCCCCAAGTCGTGGATATCGGCGCCTACGAGTTCGCACGATAGTTTTGGGTAAACGCCCGTAAATAATTGATGTGAATTATCCACGGCCCCCCCCGGATAAGTCCGGGGGCTGATCAAAAACTTCTCCGGCGAAGTCTCAGGCGAAGCTTAATTTGCCATATTTGTTTGTCATAAAAGAGTTTACGCTATATTTCCCATTTTAATACTTGTCAGGCATAGTCTCTGACGACGTCGGATTGGGTTCGTTTTTTCAAATAACATCGTTTGTCGTATTTAGCATATCGTATGTCGCAAAAAACGTGTTTTCCAGTGTTATCTCATCTTGGGATAGTAACTTATGTGATTTTTGCTCATTTTGTTTTTAAAAATTGTGATTTTGGAAATTTGATATTGTTTAGGATTTCGAATTTAGAGCTTAGGATTTATTTTATATAACATCTCCACCATACATTACTTGCCGTATGCAATTTATTATTATACCATTGACCGGCCGAATATAAGTAAAAATCCCCATTTTTCGGCAAAAAATGTCCATGACATGCCACTTTGCGGTTTGGTTCTTTGTGCTCAATAAATATCGATGCATTTTTGGCCACTTTATGACAAACATCACCACAGATTGGCATAGAGCTGGTGAACCCAATGCATTGGTATCATAGGCCCCCGCTGGTATAAGATAACAGCCCGGAAGCTGTTATTACAGCTTCCGGGCTGTGTTTCTCCTTGAATCAGGATACCCTCAGGTGATATAATCACTCCTGTAGGTGGAAATCAAATTTCCTGTCATTCGGTACCCAAATCAACCAAATCAAAATCGTCTATCAAAACATCGACAGTTAAAACTTCATCGCTCCATTGACCGATTTGACCAGCCAAAAAGAATTGTGTGTTTGGATCTGTATCCGCTGGAACTGTATAAAATCCGTCATACCTGCAGCCATCGTCCTGCAAAGTCCCATCAAGACCCGGACCACATCCTAACCACTCGTTAAATCCATTGATCTCATGAAACGGAGGCTTTGTAGATGTTGGTATTTCATCGAGCAATCCAACTTGAAACCAAAAATTCTTAATATTGCCTGGTGTGATGTCTTTGAATGAAGCTGTTACTGTGTAGGTATGTCCGGGTTCAACATCTACAGCCCTGTACAACAAGTGATCGACAACCTGAGAGTCGGTGCCCGGATTGACCCATTGAACACGTAAACATCCGCCGCTTCCGGCACTTGGCTTGTCATCAGTATAGTTAAAGGTGAATGTTGGAGCGACTACCTGGTTAGCATCATAAGGCATGTCCGACCATAATGATGCATCTTCCATATCAGCAGGATTAGTAGAAACCGAATCGGCGGGGAGCAAATACTCTATTGCGTTGAGGAACATCGTCTGGCCATCTTCGTTGAAGCTCATTACACCGGCCTCCTGGCCCTGACCACCGCCTGCTGCAAAATACAAGCGCTTGCCGGCCAGAACCTGGTCGGTTCCTTCATAGCCGGTAACACCGGCTTCCCACTCAGCTATCCAAATATTACCGTTATCCATTCTCGTAGCGAGCAATGTACCGTTGCCCACATCCGTGGATGCAATTTCAGTAGTCTCTGCACTGATCATATCGTCGATAACATAAGCGAGGTTCATTGAATCGACCGCTTCGGTAGTTACACCCTCAAATATAGGATGATCAACGGCTATTACATCCATAAGTGTCGTAGGAACACCCTGGTTGGTAGTGCCGCTATCGATCCATTGCCATTTGCTATTCCTGGTAAGATATGCGCTCATTAGAATGAGCGGAGTATCGACGGAGTTCCACAGGGTTATCTCATTAACATCGCCGGCATAATTGCCGCTGTTGGAGTTCCTGCTAACGATTATCAGGTCGGCAGCTTCGAGATTGGCTAATTCGCCTTCGGAGACTTCCGTATAATCTCCTGCCGTATTGGCATCGACTTCATAACCTTGTGCGGCAAGCAAATCAATCCAGCCCTGGTCAAAAGGAACACCATTAGCATCGGCGTTCCATTCCGAAACCCAGACGATCTTCGGAGCCGGCTCAGGTAATTCGGCACCAACTATTCGTGCATTGTCGAAGTAATACGCTCCGGCTGCATCGGAATTCGTTGCGATAATAAACTCGACGTAGGTCGGTGCGTCCGGTATGGAATCCAATATTCCAGAGTAGTCCCATGTCCAGGTTCCCGTAACGGTAGTGCCGGGGACACCCGGATCAGTAAGAGGGATATTTCCGGGAGAATCCGGGTTAAGCGTATCGCTAAAGACGACGCCGTTCAGTTCGACTCCCTTTGTACCACCCACATCATTCCAGCCATAGCCTTCGGCATTAAGACTCAACGTGTAAATCCCGGCATAAGTAGTGTTCGGGTCCCAGTCTTCGCTGTTGTAGGTGACATCGATTGCAAACGCCGTGCCGGTCTTGAACGCATCCAGCATGCCGATGTCCGCCAGCTTAATGGAAAGGTTTTGTTGCCAGCCACTGCCGGGACTGACTTTCAGTGCACTAGTGCCGAGCGTCGCACCTGTCTCGCTGAAGGTGTATTTGGGCGCCCCAATAGACTCGATCGTTCCACCACCCCAGTCGATCCATGCATCATAGGAGCCGTTTTCCCAGTCACCTATTACCACGTCGGCATAGCCGGTGCATGCGAATGACAGCAACAAAGCAGAAAACAGATAAATAAATTTCTTACACATAACAATTCTCCTTGATTATAATTAAGATATTGAAACTTACATTATGTTTTGGCCACACACCAAAACACCTGCCGGTTTTAATGAGCACCGCAATTCCCTCATCAGCTATGCCCATCTCGAACAACAACTGAAACTTCGAACAAAACGACAGACAATAATCGAATTTACATACAACATACCCAGGTTCAGGTTTGCAAGAATAAATATCGCCTTATCCTCCTTCTTTGACGACTTTTGATAAGAAAAAAATCCTCCAGAGTTTAGGTCAGATATATCGCCTCCTTCCCGAAGACTCAATATACAATCAAATCTCCCTAAATGATTTAACCTGCACTTTTGAAAACAAACACAATCTATACAAGATCACGCTACACAACAGGCGAATCGCTTTTTCTCTTTGGTGTATTACTATGCTATGTAAATTGAAATCTGATCCAAATCCTGCTTTTCGGCATATATATAGTGAAGAACTTAATAACTTTAACATATCAAAACTA
>Ga0272441_10001896_pt1 | contig 43734 bp, 32 predicted proteins | sample SSMProp6N_FD_193582 | JGI IMG/M metagenome (GOLD analysis project Ga0272441, IMG submission 193582) | Marine sediment archaeal communities from Little Sippewissett salt marsh, Falmouth, MA, United States - SSM-Prop-6N | ecosystem: Environmental > Aquatic > Marine > Wetlands > Sediment ...
TTAAGCGTAACCCTTTTTGAAAAACCCCCACTTTTACAGGCTTTTTTCAACGAGCCCTACACATTGGACGAAAAGCTGGATCGTAAACAGTTGACCTTGTTCGATTTACAATCCGGACAGTAGTGGGTCAGTCCCTGTTTTTCGCTCATCTTTATTTGCAGAAGGGGAGGTTTTCCACCAGTTCCACATTGCCCGTTTTTCCAGGGCTCTAATTAGGCCTTGCGGGCGTTGGAACGGTTAGGGGTTCGGTGGGCGGGGGGAGCACTTCGAGCAGTTCGACCTCGACCACATAAAGCTGGTTTGGCTGAATGTTTCTGCTGAGAGGGGCCATGGCGTAACCGAGTTCGGAGGGCACGTAGAGTTCCCATTTGTCGCCGGCTTTCATATGCAGCAGGGCATCGCGCATTCCGGGTATGACGACCTTGTTAACCTGCACCACGAAGTTATCGCTTTGGCGCTGTGAAGTGTCAACGACGGCGCCGTCGAGCAGGCGCACGGTATACTCGATTTTGACGCGGTTGGTGGTACCGGGCGATTCGCCTTTGCCCTGCTTGATCACCTTGTACTGCAGGCCGTTTTCGAGTGTGGTGATGCCTTCTTTTGTTTTGTTTTCTTCAAGAAAAGCCTTTTGTTCGGCGAGGTTTTTCTCGGCCTGCTCGCGCATGACCTCGACGCGGCGGCGGTGCTTTTGCCGGTAAAGCTGGCTTGCGTGCCTGCGGATCTCTTGCTCGGATATCAACAGGGGTTTCGACTCGAGGACGTCTGACATGCCCCGTTTCACCATGTCGATATCGACATCCGTTCCCAGGGTTTGCAGTCTTTTTCCGAATTGGACGCCTATCCCATAGCTGGCAGCCTCGCTTGGCGTCATTTTGCTGGATTCGGCCGGCTCCGCGGGTTCCTCTGCCAAAACGCCTGCGGCGATGGTCACGGTGAGCGCGCCGGCTAACAAGAAAATTCGCCAATTCATTTCGTGCACTCCTTCATGTTCGGCGGTGGATGCAAACCACGAAAACCTGTCGCCGTCCAAATCTGTCCGGAACGATTGTAATGGGTGTGTCAATCCTCTGCAAGTTTTTGCGCCACTGCAACTTGAGAAGATTGCTTGCGGCTTTGGAAAACGCGGCTTTTGGGAAAAAATGTTGACAACCCTGCCGCGCCATGCTAGACTCGACCGTCGGAAAAGAGCGGATGAAGGAACAATTTTGCAGGGAGGGTTACGCATTGGGAACCAATAAGCAGGCTTGGGCGAAACCGGTGGCAGTAGTGGTTATCCTGGCCTTGCTGGCTGCAAGCACACCCGCGGTGGCACAGGTCTACTACGATCCCTTGTTGGACATACCGCGACCGACGGGTCTGGAACTTGCGTTAACCAAACTCGGGCGGGGATTTGCCAACATCATGCTGGGTTGGGCGGAGGTTCCGGTTACTTTCGACCGCGGCGTTCAGCGGGGCCGTTCCCTGGGTTATCTTTTGGGAGTAGCCCCTGTTCTGGGGGCTGCGCGGGCAGTTATCCGCACCTCGACGGGCGTTTATGAAGTAGCGACGTTCCCGTTTTCGGATAAGGAGGTGAACTACCGGCCCGTGCTGGAACCGGAGTTTATCTTCTGACCTCTCCTATCGAATGGAAAAAACAGGAAGCTGCCTGGGTGGGCCGTGTCGTGTTCGCTGACGGCCGCGCAGGCAGTGTTGTTCTGGTGGGATCGCGTAACAACGCAAAAGGGGCCGTCGTCATAATGCCCGCCGATAACGGCGGAGCCGTCAAGACGATCCCTTTGGCCGAAGCGCTTGACGCATTTCATCCCGCGACGGTCGTCGACATTGTGGCCATGCAGGAAAGGGCCTTTGGAAACAGCGGGCTTCAGCCCGTTTAGAAAACAGAACATTGGGTCGTGCTGCAATGGGCAAGACTTACGATATCGATCAAATTCTCGATGAGGTGGTAACGCTGCCAAGCCTGCCCGGCACGGTTGCCCAAATCATGCAACTCGTCGACGATCCCTCTTCCCCACTCTCGCTCGTAGCCAAAGCCATATCGGCCGACCCTCCGTTGGCCATCAAGACATTGCGGCTCGTGAACACGGCCTACTACGGCCTGAGGCAAAAGGTTACCACCATCGAGCACGCCGTCGTCCTGCTCGGCACCAAGGTTATCAAGAACCTGGCGTTCACCGCCACGGTGCTCGACATCATGAAGGACGGCATGGACAACTTTTTCCGCCACAGCGTGGCCTGCGGCGTCGTCATGCGCGTCATCGCGCTGAAAGGGCCTGGCGGCCTGCCCACCGAATCGCCTGACGAAGCGTTCGTTTACGGCCTCCTCCACGACATTGGCAAGGTGTTGTTTGAGAAGTATATGCCCAATGAAATGCGGGAGGTCAGGCTAATCATCCAAGCCGAAAGCATCCCCGCGTACCAGGCCGAACAGCAGGTGATCGGCATCGACCACTCCGAAATGGGCGCGAGCATTGGAATGAAGTGGAAACTGCCCGACCCGCTCGTGGCGTCGATCCGGGCGCACCACAATATGGCCCTGGCCGAAGATCCCGAGCATGCCCGGCTCGCCGCGGCAACCGCGATTGCCGATTTAATCTGCTCCCGGTGCGGAATCGTATCCGACCCCGCACCTGTCACGGCCGCCCCCGAAGTCTGGGAAGCCGCAGGGCTGACAAGCCGGGACATCCCGCCCATCATGGACGGTTTCTTCGCCGAACTGCCGAACGTCGAGGAACTCGTTCAAGCTTCCGACTAGATTTTTTCACGAATGCGATGTCTTACAACCCCGCGGCCTTATTCCGTGGCCGACTTTGGCGAAGCCGGCTTACCGCGAGGTCAAGTCGCGTGGTCCGGGGACGTTGGGGTACAATTACTGGAATTTGGCGGCTCTAGCTTTGAAAAGGATGTGCTCATCATGAACAAACAACGCGTAGCGGAACTGGTGCGTGAGTTGTTGCGTGAAATCGGGGAAGATCCCGAGCGCGAGGGGCTGCGACGGACGCCTGATCGCGTTGCGGAGGTGTATGATTTTTTGACTTCCGGCTACTGCACCAACGTCAACGAGCTGATAAACAAGGCGGTGTTTGAGTCGCAGTCGAACAACATGATTATCCTGCGGGATATCGAAGTTTACAGCCTGTGCGAACACCACATGCTCCCGTTTTTCGGCCGCTGCCACATCGGTTATATCGCGCGGAAGAAAGTGCTTGGCGTGAGCAAGCTGGCGCGTATCGTGGATTGTTTTTCGCGGCGTCTTCAGATTCAGGAGCGGCTGACGGCGGAGATCGCGCGCGCGATTATGACCGTGACGCGCGCCGAGGGCGTGGGCGTGGTGATCGAGTGCCGGCACCTGTGCACGATGATGCGCGGGGTTGAGAAACAGAACACCGTGATGACTACATCGAGCGTTCTGGGCAGTTTCCACGACGACGACGCCACCCGGGCGGAATTCCTGAATCTGATTAACCGGCAGGTCAGCTGAGCGGGGAAAGGACATAAAAGACAAAAAGGACGCAAAGGACACAGGAAAGTATAAGCGGCGACAGGAAAGATTTTTAACGTCCTTTGAGTCCTCTGAGTCGTTTGGGTCCTTTTTTTTTGAAAGTCGACTCTTAACTGATATGAAAAAACGGGCAGGCAAAATCGGTCAAGACGCCTCTTTGCGAATAGCCCCGCAGGCAGCGGATCGGATGCGCGGCCAGATCGCGGAGACGGGCGGGCGGGAAGTATTTTTCGCCGGCTCGACGAACGCCGCCGGGCTGGTGGAGAAGGTTCGGGTTTGCGCGCGGGGGACGGAAGCGGCCGTGCCGGCTTTTTTGGAAACGCTGGGGCTGCGCGACGTGGTGATTCACAACCACCCGACGGGAGACGTGGCGCCGTCATCGTCCGACCTTGATGTGGCGTCGTTATGCGCGCATAACGGCCACGGGGTGTACATCGTCGACAACGAGGTGCGCCGGGTATACGTGGTGGTCGAACCGTTTCGTGACGAAGACCTTCACCGTCTCGACGCGATTAAAATGGCCGAAGTATTCAGCCCGGCAGGCAAGCTTGCGCGCATCGTGCCGCAGTTCGAGGCGCGCCCGCAGCAGTTGGACATGCTCGAGTACGTCAGCCGGGCTTTCAACGACGAGGGGATCAGCGTTATCGAAGCTCCGACGGGCATCGGCAAGACGTTTGCGTATCTCGTGCCGGCGATTGGGTGGGCGGTGAAAAACCGCGAGCGCGTCGTAATCTCGACGCGAACGATCAACCTGCAAGAACAGATCATGCTCAAAGACATTCCGGTGTTGCAACGTTGCCTTGGGCTGAAGTTCAACGCGGTGCTGGTGAAGGGCCGGCATAATTACGTATGCCGGCGCAAACTGAGCCGCGTGCTGTCGGAGATGACACTGTACGACGACGAGGCCGACAAGAAGTTGCTCAACGCGCTCGCGGATTGGGCGGAGAAGACGCCCGACGGCAGCCGGTCGGATTTGCCATTCATGCCGCCGCGCGACGTGTGGGAGCGGGTCTGCTCGGAGGCGGACACGTGCACGGGCGCGCGGTGCCCGTCGGCCAAGGACTGTTTTGTGCTGAAGGCGCGGCGGGAAGTGGCGAAGGCCGATTTAATCATCGCCAACCACCACATCCTGTTCAGCGATATTGCCGTGAAACGCGACGCGAAGAACTGGTCTGCGCTGGGGGTGCTGCCGACGTACCGGCGCGTCATCCTGGACGAGGCGCACAGTGTCGAGGATTCGGCCACGGAGTATTTCGGAGCCCAGGCTACGCGTAACGGTGCGCTGGCGTTGCTGGGCCGGTTTCAGCGGCGCGAGGGGCCGCACGACCGCGGCCTGCTCCCTTATCTCAAGCTGAAGCTGGTGAAACAGGTGAGCACGGTATCGCGGGAGGACGTCGACGCGATGCTCGGGCTTATCGAGAACGAGTTACTGCCGTCGCTGGCGGCGGTGCGTGAATCGCTGCTGGTGGCGTTCGGGGCGTTGCGGAGCGTGGCCGCGGAAAAATGCGGCCAGGTGGGCCGCGACATCAAGTGGCGCCTTACAGACAAGGTGCTGCAACTGCCGGAGCTGCGCGACGTGCACGAGGTTTACATGCTGCCGGCGGTCGAGGAAATCCGGCGTTGCGCGGGTTTTTGCGAAAGCCTTTGCACTGCGTTAAGAAAGGTGCAACCCGCGCCGGACGAGGCGGAATCGCCGGTGGTTTCGGAGCTGATGGAACTGCAAGCTTACCAGGGGCGGCTGGAACGGCTGGCGGGAGTGCTGAGCGAAGGCACGAGCAGCGCGGTCGCTCCCAACACGGTGCGTTGGGTCGAGATCGACGGCAAAGACGCGAACATCGTGCGCATCCTGCGATGCCCGCTGGACGTTGGGGAATGTCTGGCCGAATGCGTGTATGACAACCTCAAGACGCTCGTCATGACGTCGGCCACGCTGACGGTGCAGCGGAACTTCGATTTCCTGTTCCGCCGCCTCGGACTCGACCGCACAGACAAGGAACGGATCGACAGCGTGGTGCTGGAGACGCCGTTCGATTTCGATTCGCAGGCCCTGCTGTGCATCACCAAAGACATGCCCGCGCCGGACAACCCCGCGTTTCTCGACGATACTGTCGAGGCGTTGCGCGACATTTTCAAGATCACCCGGGGCCACGCGCTGGTGCTGTTCACATCGTTCTACGCGCTCGACTATACGCACCGGAAGCTCAAGGACGAACTTGCCCGCCAGGGGATCGCGCCACTCAAACAGGGCATGCAGTCGCGGACGAACACGCTCAACCAGTTCCGCAGCGATATTTCGAGCGTGCTTTTTGCCACGGACAGCTTCTGGGAGGGCATTGACGTTGCCGGGGAGGCTTTGCAGTGTGTTATACTGCCGCGGCTCCCGTTTCGCGTGCCTACCGAGCCCATACAGCAGGCGCGGGCCGAAGCGGTCGACGCGGCCGGCGGCAGCTCGTTCATGGAATACACGGTGCCGCAGGCGGTTATAAAATTCCGGCAGGGATTCGGCCGGCTCATCCGGCGGAAGACCGACCGCGGGGCCATCGTGGTCATGGACGCCCGGGTGCTCAAGAAGTTTTACGGCCGCGTGTTTCTGAACTCGCTGCCGGGCGTGAAGGTATTTCCCGGAACGCGCGCCGCTACCTGCGCTACCCTTAGTAAATTCTTTCAGGATACAAAGGAAGAACAGCAATGAGCAGTGACATCCAATTAGACATCGCGAGGTGCAAGGCGTCGGCCGTCGGACGGGAACACGGCCTCACGCCCGCCGATCTCGCCGAAATAGAGCCGCGCGTAAAAGCCGCGCACGACGTCCTGAGCCGCGAACGCCGGGAGAACGTGTACGGGTTTTATGACCTGTACAAGGACGCGGCCGTATTTGACGACGTGAAAACAACGGCAGCCCGGTTTCTCGACATGGGTTACGACAACCTGGTGGTCCTGGGCATCGGCGGCTCGGCGCTGGGCGCGACGGCGCTCGTCACGGCGCTCAAACCGCCGTATTACAACCTGACGACGCGGCGGGCGCGCGGCGGCGCCCCGCGAATCTTCGTGATGGACAATATCGACCCGGTGACGTTCCGGCAGATGATGCGGCTGTGCCCGCCGAAGAAGACGCTCTACAACGTGATTTCGAAGTCGGGCGCGACGGCCGAGACCATCACGCAGTTGCTGATCGTGGCGGAAGCGCTGGAAAAAGCCGTGGGCGCCGAGGGCGTGAAAGACCACCTGGTGGTGACGACCAACCCGCGCGGAGAAGAGCCGTCGCTGCTGCATCCGGTTGCCGACCATTACGGCCTGAAAGAATTCGCGGTGCCGCTGAACGTCGGAGGGCGTTTCTCGGTATTCTCGCCGGTGGGCATGTTCCCGGCGGCAATGTTGAAGATGGACATCGACGCGATGCGCGAAGGCTGCCGGGTCATGGACGAATGCTGTTCGGCGCCGGATCTGGAGGCAAACCTCGCTTATCAGCATGCGGCGGTTCAGTACCTTGCGGACACGCGCAAGGGCAAAAGCATATCCGTGATGATGCCGTACGCGGATGCGCTGTGCGACGTGGCCGACTGGTACCGGCAGCTCTGGGCGGAGAGTTTGGGCAAGAAGTTCGATTTGCAAGACCGCGAAGTTTATGCCGGCCAGACGCCGGTCAAGGCGCTGGGGGCGACCGACCAGCACTCGCAAATTCAGCTTTACCGGGAAGGGCCGAACGACAAGATTTTGAACATCATCGAGGTTGACCGGTTCGAAAAGCGGCTGAAGATCCCCCACTCCATCCCGCACATCTCCGAGTTCGACTACCTCCGCGGCAAGACCATGAACAAACTTATGAAGGCGGAGCTTCGCGGTACGCTGGATGCGCTGAAGATGAGCCGGCGGCCGGTCGTGCGGATTGTGCTGCCGCGGGTCGACGCAAATACGGTTGCACAGCTTCTGTACATGCTCGAGGTCGAGACGGCGATGGCGGGGCGGTTGTACAACGTGCAAACCTTCGACCAGCCCGCCGTGCAGGACGGCAAGGACATTGCGCGCAAGTTGATGAGCGGCAAGGGGTAAGATAAACTGCGTTAACAGTTGGCAGTTAACAGTTGGCAGTTGGCAGTTGGCAGTTGGCAGTTGGCAGTTGGTGAATTTGGGGCCGGGTAGGTTCAAGCTCAAGGAAGTGTACAGTGCAGGAAGGTCCGGCAGTGCCCGTGGAAATTCCAGGCGGCGACAAGACCGGCTCGCGCCGAATGCGGCGGTCGTTCCGGTTGTGTGTGGCGGCGTGCGTGGCATTTACGCTGGTGCTTTGGCTGGCCGAGCGCACGTTGCGCTACGATCTCAACGAAAGCCAGTACATCATTGCGCTCACCCACGAGACGGAATCGTCGCGGGCAATCCTTCGGCACGTTGTAAAAAGGGATGCCGAAACGCGCGAATATCCCACGGCCCGGTATGTGGCGGCCCTGGCCGAGCGCGAAGAAGAGGATCTGATCCTTCCCACGTACGAAAAGGCCAGCAAGCTTGACCCTGCCGACTCTTTCCTGGCGCTTCGTTACGGCTGCCAGTTGTTTTTGGACCAGCGCTACGCCGACGCGCGGATGAAGTTCCGGGAGGCGGCCGTCCAGCAACCGAAGAATTCCCTGCCCAAGTACCTGGAAGCGGTTGCGCTGTCGTTCGCCAACAGCGAGGAGGAGGATTTCAGCGAGTCGCTGGCGCTGATTGCCAAGGCAAACGCGGGCGGGAGTCCGGTGACGTTTCCTCAGCCTTGGTGGGCGCCGAGCCTTCCTGCGCGGGGGGTGTGGTATCAGAATCTGCGGCGGGAAATCCAGGATGAGTGCTGCGCGCCGCTGTATCAGTATGCGGACGCCGTTTTTGCCCGGGCCAAGCGCCAGGTGAATCTCAAACAGGTTCAAAACTGGGACAACTGGCTTGCCACCATCCAGACCATGGGCGAACGGTTGGCGTTCAGCGGCGCGCCGGGTTCGATCCAGGCCACGGCGGGGGTCAGGATTCAGTTGAACGCGCTCGAATACCGGGAGAAGATCAGCGCGCTCGATACGGGGGCGCCTGCGGCGCGTCTTGTGGAGCGGCGGGCGAAGCTCGAGTCGATACTCGACCTGCTGATTAAGTTTGAGCAGAACCGGCAGGCCGCGATCGCCGCGGACCGCGCGCGTTTCGTGTTTCCGCTCAAGCTGGTTGGGCTTACGCTTGGCGTTTTGTTTGCGGCGTACGTGATATCGAGCCTGCTGGCGCGGTTGAACGGCGCGCGGCGCGTAGCGTGGGTGCTGCCGCATTCGGGAATGGGTTTGGCTTCAATGGCACTCGCGAATACGCTTTTTCTCGTGTTGCTCGTTGCGGTAGGCCTGCTGCAGTTTTACCATGACCAGCCGCTCGATCCGCAGGGGGGCCATGTGTTGCCCGTGTCGCCGCTTTTCGCGAACCTTCGCACGGTTTGGCTGGCGGTTTTGGCGTTAGAACTGGTTTTCGGGCTTGTTTATCCGGCACTTCATTTGAACCGGGGCGGTGCGGCAGTGAGGGCCACTGTGCCATCCGCCGTCACAATGCCGTCGGGACGAGTAATATACTTTTCGTTTTTCCGCCGGTACTTCGGCGTCCAGCTGGGCTTGTTACTTTGCATTGTTTCGGCGTGGATCATCGGCTTCCGCGTCTTCACATCGCTGTACCCCTGGCAGTTGGAAATCCTTACAACCGGTCTGGGAGACCAGGAACGGGCCGTGGTCGACCTGGTCATGTCGTTGATTTCGGCTTGATCCCGGCGCTCCCGCGGATGAACCAGCATGCAGACAAAGCACATGTCCAACCCTGAAACGCCGGTTGCGGAACTGGTTGCGGGCTGCTTGAGCGGGGACGACCGGGCCAAGGCGCTGTTTTTTGCCGAGTACGCCGATCTTGCCCGGCGGGCGGTTGCAAAAAAGCTTGCGGCACTGGGACTGCTACATACGCGGCGGACGGAAGTCGCGGATATTTGCCACGACCTGTTTGTGCGCCTGTTTGCAAACAACTGCCAAATGCTGAGCCGGCTGCACAAGCCTGCCAGCATCAATTCGTGGCTTGTTACGGTAGCTCAGAACCTGACCGTTGATTACGCCCGGAAATGGACGCGGCGCGCCAAACTGGACGCGAGCATCGCCGCGACGGCGCCCGCGGTTGTCAGGGAAACGCCGGCCCGATACGCCATCAACCGGGAGAGGAGCCGGCAACTTACTCAGAAGCTGGAGCAGTTGCCGCCGCTGGACCGGCTGGTGCTGGAGATGTTTTTTCTGGAGGGGCTTAAGTACGCTGAGATCGCTGAGATCACAGGCCTTAACATCAATTCGGTTTCGGCCAAACTTCGCAGGACAAAAAGCAAACTGAGAACCATGATGACGGAAGAGGAATAGCCATGGGAAAACGCCGATCCTGCCCATCGAAAGCGGCGGTGGAGGAGCATGTGGCCGGGGCGCGCCTGGGAAGGCCGAACCCGGCCATCGAGGCACACCTCGCCGAGTGCAAGCGTTGCCGGGCACTTGTGGAGAAGCTCGCCGAGGAAACCCGGGAACTGGCCGGCCTGCTCGAAGCGACACGGGGCGAACCGGACACCCCATGCCCCGACGACACCGTCCTGGCCGCGTACATCGACCGGGCGCTCAAACCTCGAGTGCGGCGGGACGTGGAGCAGCATGCCGCACAGTGCCCGCGTTGCCGGCTGAAGTTGAAGAACATCCGGCGCGATACGGACGACGTTGTTTCCGAACGCGCCCCGGCCTACGGCGCGGCCGAGCCTGTCAAGCTCTCTGACAGAAAGCGCACTAAGCGCAGTAGCAAAAATACGGCGAGCGAAAAAGTCCGGCCAGCGGATACTACTGACGCCGAACCGCGAAAAAAGAGATTATCGTCAGATTTTGATTGACAAAACCGGAAACGCAACGGTATAATTTTCAAACAATCTAAGGATTATGTTAATTGTACTTGACGTTTCTGGCTGGCTGCTGAAAAAAAGGCCGGAGTCAACCCTGCCAACAGGCCCAAGAGGTCGAGCCCGATAAGGGCCCGACAAGCTCGGAGGAACTAAGCGTGACGGACCGCGAAGAAAAAGCTTACACCACGTTTGAGGCGGCGAAGATCTGCCATGTAACCCACCACAGCATCAAGAACTGGATTAAGCAGGGGCTGATCAAGGCGTCGAGAACGCCGGGCGGCCATTACCGGATTCTTGAAAAAGACCTTGACAGTTTCCGGGAGCAGTACGACATGTTCCCGCGAGAGAAGGGCCCGATAAAGAAGCGCGTGATGGTGGTTGACGACGATCCGGAAGCGCTTGCGCTGATCGAGAGGATTCTCACGGACGAAGGTTTTGAACTCATTAAGGTGAGTAATGCGACTGAGGTGGGTCTTAAGACGGCGCAGCTTTCTCCGGATCTTATTCTGCTTGACTTTCTGATGCCGGAAATCAACGGGTTTGAAGTTTGCAAGGCGTTGCGCGACAATGAGCTGACTCGCAGCACCCCCATCATGGCGGTGACTTGCCTGACAAAGGAAAAGGATATCGAGCGCATTTTCGAATGCGGGGCCGACGAGTATTTGGCGAAGCCGTTTAAGGTAGAGGATTTGGTGGGTAAAGTTCGCGATCTGATTGGCAAAGGACGGGTCGTGGAGTAGGGTGGCGAGCTTCCATCGCAGGGTTGGCCGAAATTACTGAAACGGGGCCGGCCGGGTTTTTCCCGGGGGCAGGGTTCCGTCTTAAAGCGCTCCAGGAAGGTCATGTTTAAAAAGGAACGCCGCGGCGGTATCGAACGTAAGATCCTTACCTCTATTCTGGTGGTAGGGATAACCCCCATAATTCTAACCTTGGCAGTCGGGTTTTTCGTAGTTCAGCAGGCCCAGCGCAACGCCGTAAACAACACGCTGTCTATTGCGGCCCAGAAAACCGCTGGCGGCATTAATTTATCGCTGGACAGCCGGTTGCGGACGGTTCGCGCGCTCGCGCGCGATCCCGCAATAATTTCCGCGGTGATGTCGCCGAACGAACTGACGCCGGATACGGTAGAGGAGCTGAAAAGCCGGCTGAACATCGAGTCGCAAAACGCCAGCGACGGCCCCTCGCTATACAGTCTGTACGATATATCGGGGGAGTTGATCCTCAGCACCGGCGAGCATTTAACCGAAGCGCAAAGCCATGCAATCTGGGTGGATCAGGTTACCAAGCCGCGGTTTGTGGGCTTTCAAGAGTATCCACAGCCGGTAGCCCGTGCCGCGGCCCCGGTGCTTGCCCCCGACAGCGACAAGCGCATTGGGTTTCTCGTCGAAGATCAGGGAATTGCGTCGCTGATCAATTTCGCGCTGGGCCAGACTCATCAGCCCTCCCAAGCCACCCAGGAACGCGACCGCTACCAATTCGCCTATGTGGACGCGGACGGGCTCGCCCTGATCGAGTTTTCCGAAGGGGACCCTCCCACGCTTCAGTTCACCTCGGATGTGGACGCCCGGCTCGAGGGAGAGCTGATCCGTTCTGACCGCCGGCAAACGGGGTGGATGCAGCTCCGGGGGTACCGGTTCGGCGACGAAAAGATGAACGTGTACATGGCCTACCACGGCCTTTTCCCGCCGGGTATGGACTACCAGGTGTACATTCTGGTTTATCGCTCGACGTTCGCGACGTGGTGGCCGATCGTACGCTGGGCGTTGTTCACCATTTTGGGCGGCGCCATTGTGATCGCCATTTTCTGCGTGATCGCGTTCAGGAACATTCACAACAACATCGTCCGGCCGCTGGCCTTGCTGAACGAGGGCGCGCAGATCATCCGCCAAGGCGATCTCGAACTGAAACTGAAAATCGGAACCGGCGACGAGATCGAGGAACTTGCCTCTTCATTCAACAAAATGGCGTTGGCGTTGAGCCACAACATCCGGCAACTCGAAGATTCCGAGGAGAAATACCGCAGCCTGTTTACGTCGATGCGCGACGGGGTTTACCAGACCGACCTGGACGGGCTGATCACGTTTATCAATCCGGCGGGCGCGGAAATCTTTGGTTACGATTCGCCCGAAGACGCGGTGGGCAACAACTTGCAGGAACTTTTCCTCGAAGAAATCGATTTCGCCAGGATCTCGAGCGAGCTGACCAAGCATTCTTTCATCGAGCGAACGCGTGTGTGGATGAAACGGCGCGACGGGCGGGGGATCTGCGTGGAGTTGTCGGGGAACCGGGTGCTTGACGACGAGGGTGAACTGATCGGGATCGAGGTGATTTTCCGCGATGTGACGACGAGCGTCCGGCTGGAACAGCAGGCGCGGGAACGATCGGAACGGATCAGCGCCATCAACCAGATCGCCAACGTGATCAACTCGAGCCTTGAAGCCGGCCGGCTCCACGAAAGTCTCGTGGTCGAGCTTAACAAGATGGTGAATTTCGATTACGCGGCCGTTTCGATGTATGACGAGCAGACGGGCGAGTTCGAGACGCTGCAGTTGTGGCCCGAGCGGGCCAGAGACAACGGCGAAGGCACCCGGCGCGACGGCGAAAACTCGTGCGCCGGATGGGTGGCCCGGGAAAAGCGGTATTTTCTGATTAACGACTTGCAACAGGAGGGGGCGGAATATGCCCGAGAATTCCCGGCAGGCACGGCGAGCTGTTTGATCGTCCCTCTGTACGCCACCGGGCGCATCATGGGCACGCTTAACCTGGGTTCGTTTTTGCGTTCGGCGTTTTCGCAGCACGACATCGAGGTTCTTGGAGAGATCAGCCCTCACATCGCCGTGGCGATGCGTAACGCGCGCCTGCTTGAAAACCTCCAGCAGTCGCTCGAAGAAGTAACCCGGGCGCGCGAAAAGCTGCACGAAGTCAACGAAGAGCTGAAGACGCTCGACGAAATGAAGACCAACCTGCTTTCGAACGTTTCGCACGAGTTGCGCACGCCGCTCGTCGCCGTGATGGGCTACACCGACATGATTTACAACGGCAAGGTCGGCGAGGTCAATGACGTGCAGGCCGAATACCTGGGCATCATCCTGCGCAACGTCGAAAAGCTGGTGGCCCTGATCGAGAACCTGCTAGATTTCTCGCGCCTGCACCGGGGAACCGAAAAGCTTGTGTTCGACACGTTCGACCTGCTGGACTGTGTCCAGATCAGCATGCAGACGGTTCAGCCGGTGGCGGACAGCCGTTCCATCACGCTCAACCTGGTTGCGTCGCACGATACCGTTCTCATGGAAGGCGACAAGGGCAAGATGGGCCAGGTGTTTAACAACCTGCTGTCGAACGCGGTGAAGTTCAACCGCACCGGCGGCAGCGTTACGATTGAAATCAACCGGCGCGACGACACTATCGAAGTTACGGTGAGCGATACGGGCATCGGCATTCCACCCGAAGCGCTTGACAAGGTGTTCACGCGTTTTTACCAGTACGACAGCTCTTCGACGCGCAAGTACGGTGGTACGGGGATCGGGCTGTCGATCGCCCAAGACATCGTGCGCCTGCACGGCAGCCGGATTACGGTCACCAGCGAGGTGGGCAAAGGCAGCGTGTTCCACTTCGTGTTGCCGCTGGCGGCGTCTCATATGGAAGAATCCACCACCACGCTTGCGCCGCCGCTGCCCAGCAACACGCACTTGCTTATCGAATTGATCACACGGGACAGGGCGTTGAACGTGCAGATCCGCGACCTGCTCGCGCCCGAGGGGATGGACCTGATCCACGCGTCCAACGCGCCGGACGCGGTGTCGCTGGCGCAAAAGTACAGCCCGGCGTGCCTGCTTGTGGATTTGGAGGCGTCGGGTGCGGGCCGCGCGCTTTTGGACGATTTGATCGCCGACCCGGTCGCCGCCGGCATTCCGCTCATCGTGATGACGAACGACGACAAGGTTTGCGAGGCGTACCCGGGCAGCGTGGCGTCGCGGGTGAAGCGGGATTTCCGTAAGAGCAGCCTTCTGAGCAGTATTCAGCATGCGCTGGGGCAGACGGCGCCGTTGATATCGCAGGTGGGTACGCAGATCCTGTGTGTCGATGACGATCCTGAAATCCTGGTGTTTCTTTCCCGCTGCCTGGGAGCCGAGGGCTACAGCATCGACCGGTGCTCGTCGGGTCAGGAAGCGCTGGAGGCGGTGGCGTCGTTGAAGTATGGGCTTGTTCTGCTGGATATCGCGATGCCCGGCCTCGACGGGTGGGAAGTTTGCCGCAGAATCAAAACCGACCCCGCCCTTTCGGGCATCCGGGTATATTTTCTCACCGCGAAACCCATCGACCGGACGCAACGACGGGTGCAGGAAGTCGGGGCGGACGGCTACTTCCTCAAACCGTTCCGCGGGGACGACCTGGTCGAACTGGTGAAAGACCTGTTCCCGCGGCAACAGGCCGAAGAAGCCTGATTTGTACCGTCCATATCACAAAGCGATCCCGGGACGGCCTTTGCTCACGATCCTTCGTTACAACCGCCCCTACATTGGCGCCTACGCGGCGGGCGCCGTTCTTTCGATGTTCTTTGTCGTAATCGGGCTTGGCATACCGTTTGTGATACGGGGCGTAGTCGGCAAATTTGAAAGCGGCGTGATGACGCCGGGCCTGTTGTGGCTTTATTTTGCTGGGCTGATCGGCATCGGCATCACGACGGGGCTTACCCGATACTGGGAACGGATGCTCATCATCCGCTCTTCGCGCAAGTTCGAATACGATATCCGCAACGACTTTTTCCGCCACCTCCAGGCGCTGTCCCAAAACTTTTTTCGCCGCGCCCAGACGGGCGACCTTATGGCGCGGGCCACGAACGATCTGAACTATGTGCGGATGCTGGTCGGACCCGGCATCATGGGCACGATAGACATGATTCAGTTGCCATTGACGGTGGCCGTGCTCGTTTATTTCAGCCCGCGCCTGCTTATGTACGCGCTAATTCCGCTGCCGTTCGTTTCCGTCATCGTGTACTTCATCATCATGTACATGCACCGCCAATCGCAGCGCGTGCAGGCGCAGTACGCCGACTTGACCGCGAGCGTGCAGGAGAATCTGTCGGGGGCGCGCGTGGTCCAGGCATACGGGATCGGCGACCGGGAGAAGAAGCGATTTTCGGAGGAGTCGGAGCGTTATATGCGGGAGAATGTGAAGCTTGCGGCGGTGACCTCGCTGGCGTGGCCACTGATAAGCTTGATTGTGGGGCTGATGGTGGTGCTGGTGCTTTGGCTTGGGGGGCGGATGGTCATCAACGGCCGTCTGGCGTTGGACAATTTCACCGGTTTCATCGTTGCGATGCTGATGCTGTTGTGGCCGCTGGTTCAGTTCGGTTGGATTCTCACGTTGTACCAGCGGGGCATTGTCGGCATGGGGCGAATCAACGATATTTTCCGCGAGGAACCCTCCGTGCGCGACGATGAAAACACGCAAGAAGACTTCGAAATCACGCGCGGCAGTATCGATTTTAACGCCGTTTCCTTCGCCTACAACTCTTCTTGCGTTTTAGAAGACATTGCTTTTTCAATACAATCGGGCCAGACCGTCGCGCTTGTCGGCCCGACGGGGGCGGGCAAGACCACGATTGTCTCGCTTCTTCTGCGCGAGTACGATGTGACCGCGGGCGAGTTGCTCGTTGACGGGCTGGATGTTCGGCGCATCCCGTTGCGCGCCCTGCGGCAGGCGATCGGGTACGTGCCGCAGGACACGTTTCTGTTCAGCGAGTCCATCCGGTCGAACATCCTTTTCGGCAAGCCTGACGCCACGGACGAGGAAGTCCGGCATGCGATTGAAGTGGCCCAGCTAACCGAAACGGTCGAGGCGTTGCCGGATGGGCTCGACACCTTGTTGGGCGAGCGGGGCGTGAATCTTTCGGGCGGCCAGAAACAACGTTTGGCCATCGCGCGGGCCGTGGTGGCCGACCCTGCGATTCTCGTCTTGGACGACGCCATGTCGAGCGTGGATACCCACACCGAAGAGCGGATTCTGCAAGGTTTGCGCGGGGTGATGGAACAACGTACGAGCATCCTCATTTCGCACCGGATCAGCACGGTGCGCGATGCAGACTTCATCCTGGTGATCGACGACGGGCGCATCGTCGAGCGGGGAACACACGACACGCTCCTCGCGCTTGGCGGGCTGTACGCCGACCTGCATGAGCGCCAGTTGCTTGAAGAGGAGCTCGAGCAGCTATGAGTGCGCCGGGGGCCTACCACGTCGAGGATGAAGTTCAGCAGCGGGCCTACGACAGCCACCTGATGCGGCGCCTGCTGAGCTACTTGCGGCCGTACCGGCGTTTCATGATAGGCGCGGTTCTGCTTCTTTTCGTCTCGGCTCTTTTAAGCAGCGCGGTTCCGCTGCTGAACTGGCGGGCGATTTCGCTTTACATCAACAGCCCTGGCCGGATCGAACTTGAGGAGCGGGCGGCGGTTGCGGTTGAGGCGGGCGAGACGCCGGGGCCGGAGTTACAGGCGGCACTCGATGCCGAGGCCGAACGCGACCTGCAGGGTCTGTACAGGCTCGCCGGGTTGATCGCCCTGCTGATGATCGGCGAAACCCTCACCCGGTTCAGCCAGATGCTCATTGTGGCTTGGCTCGGCCAGAAGGCCATGTTTCAGATGCGCACGGAGGTATTTGCCCACCTGCAGAAGATGTCGCTGAGGTTTCTGGATAAGAACCCGGTGGGCCGGCTTGTGACACGTGTCACGAACGACGTGGAAAAAATCCAGCAGACGATCGTGAGCGGCGTGGTTCAGGTGATTAACGATCTGGCGATTGTATTTGTGGTCCTTGTTTTCATGTTCTACTACAACTGGCAACTGGCCCTGATCATGTTGATACCGCTTCCGTTCATGTTTGTTACGGGCCTCGTGTTCCGGAAGTTCGCCCACAGGTCTTATCTGGAAATCCGCAAACGGATCGCCCGTATCAACGCGTGCATGCAGGAAAACGTCAGCGGCATGCGCATAGTCAGTATTTTCAACCGCCAGCGGATGCGGTTCGAGCAGTACCGCCGGCTCAACGCCGACCACCGTGACGAGTGGTTCCGTCAAATCAAGTACTACGCCACGTACTTTCCCATCGTGGACGGCCTCGGCACGCTGTCGGTAGCCTTGATTATCCTCTACGGCGGCCGGCAAATCCTGCGGGGGGAGCTGCTTTTCGGCGTGGCCGCGGACATCGGGGTGTTTTTCGCCTACGTGCAGTGGTCCGAGCGCCTCTACGGACCCATCCGCACGCTCGCCGACCGTTATAACCTCCTGCTCGAAGCGATGGCGTCGTCCGAGCGCGTGTTCGAACTGCTCGACACACCCGAAGACGTGCCAAACCACGACGGCGCACAGCGGGTGGATCAAGTCCAGGGCGAAGTGCGGTTCGACAAGGTGCATTTTGCTTACGAGCCCGGCCAATGGGTGCTCAAAGACATCGATTTACACATTAAACCCGGCGAGCGCATCGCCGTTGTCGGCCATACGGGCGCCGGCAAGACTTCTCTTGTAAATATCCTGGGCCGGTTTTACGACGTGCAGCAGGGCGCCATCCTCATTGACGGCAAAGACGTGCGGCAGTACGACAAGGATTCGCTGAGGAAGAATATCGGCGTCGTATTGCAGGACGTGTTCCTGTTCGCCGGATCGATCGAGCACAACATCCGTTTGGGCAACCGCGATCTGCCCGCGGAACAAGTCCGCGCCTGCGCCGAGTACGTCAATGCCGCGAAATTCATCGAGCGGCTGCCGGGCGGGTACGACTACAACGTCGGGGAGCGCGGCGGCAACCTCTCGACGGGGCAGCGGCAGTTGCTCGCGTTTGCCCGTGTGCTGGCCCATAACCCGCGCATCCTGGTGCTTGACGAGGCCACATCGAGCATCGACCCGGAGAGCGAGGCCCTGATTCAGGATGCTATCGGCAAGCTCATGCAGGACCGGACTTCTATCGTGATCGCTCACCGGCTCTCGACGGTGCAGCATGCCGACCGCATCGTCGTGATGCACCACGGCGAGATCCGCGAGGTTGGAACCCACCAGCAATTGCTCGCCCGCCGCGGCCTCTACTACACCCTCTACCGCTTGCAGTACAAAGACCAGGATCTGCAGGGTTAACCCGGCTCGCACGTTCAATCAGAATCTTGACACGCCTGATATATGGCTCCACAATGAGCTCCGTGGCGACAAAACAGGGAGGATCGGGTGTGTCAAAAACACGCAAATTGAGCCGGCGGGCTTTCCTTTACACCGCAACGGCGGGAAGTGCGGCTTACGCTTTGGGACGCGCCGGTTCGGCGCCCGCCGCGGAAGCGGCACGCCCGAACATCGTGGTGATGGTTGCCGATGACGCGGCGTGGAACGACCTGGGTTGCTATGGGCATCCGCACATAAAAACGCCGAACCTCGATCGCTTGGCGCAGGGGGGCGTCCGGTTCGAAGGGGCGTTTTTGACGTGTTCGTCGTGCAGCCCATCGCGATGCAGTGTTCTGACCGGCCGGTATCCGCATTCAACCGGCGCGGCGGAACTGCATCAACCGTTGCCCGAGGATCAGGTGACGATTGCCGCCATGCTGCGGGATGCCGGGTATTACACGGCGGCCGTAGGCAAGTGGCACCTAGGAGAGGCCGCAAAGAAGGATTTTGAACATATCCAGAGCAGCGGCGTGGGCGGCCATGAAAAGTGGCGGGATGCGCTTCGAGCCCGGCCAAAGGACCGCCCGTTTTTCTTCTGGTTGGCGGCAAACGACCCGCACCGGCCGTACCAGGCCGATACCATACCGAATCCCCACAGACCTTCCGATGCGGTCGTGCCGCCGTTCCTGCCGGATGTCCCGGACGTGCGCAAGGACCTCGCCATGTACTACGACGAGATCGCCCGGCTTGACGGGGCGGTGGGCGGCGTGATGGAACTGTTGCAAGAGGAAGGTTTGGCGGACAACACTATCGTGGTGTTTTTCTCGGATAACGGCCGGCCGTTTCCCCGCTGCAAAACCACGGTGTACGACAGCGGGGTCAAAACGCCCCTGTTAATCCGATGGCCAAACCGCATCCAACCGGGCACCGTGTCCCAGGCGCTCGTGAGCACGGTGGATCTTGCCCCGACACTGCTGGAGGCGGCGGAGCTAAGCCTCTCCCCCACTTTCCAGGGCCGGCCGTTCTGCCATCTTTTCGGGTCCCCGGAATCGGCCCACCGCAAGTATGTCTATGCCGAACACAACTGGCACGACTTTCAGGCCCACGAGCGGGCCGTGCGTTCGCAACGGTATCTGTACATCCGCAATGCGTTCCCGGAACTTACCGCAAGCCCGCCCGCGGACGCGGTTCGCAGCATGACGTTTCGAGCCATGCAACAGCTTCACGAAGAAGGGAAGCTCCCGCCCAGCCAGTCGGGTTGTTTCGTAGCGCCGCGGCCAGCCGAGGAGTTGTATGACGTGGCCGCCGATCCGTTTTCACTGGTAAACCTGGCCGGGGACGCGAAGCACAAGGCCGCGCTGGAAGAGATGCGCGAGGCGTTTGAGGCGTGGGTCAGGGAAACGAACGACAGCGTGCCCGAAAACCCGACTCCCGACAGGTTCGACCGGCAAACGGGAGAGAGACTCGATAAGAAGAACCGCTGAGGCAAAAACATCTGCCCTGGGCACGCGGCAAGATGCCGCGTCTACTTTTTCCCGAGTTTTCGTCATACAATGTAGAAGAGGCTTCCAGCCTCTTGTTGCGAGATACCGTCGGGGGCGCCGGGCTCAGGTGGTTTTGTCCATGTAGTCCTGGCCGAGTTCGGCTACGAGGCGGGTTGCGGGAAACCGGCCGGGGTATTTGAGGGTGCCGACATGCGAGTCGTTGTACACGACTCTGATGCTTGTGCCGGTGGTCATGTGGGCCATGTTGGTCGCGAGGAACTCCCAAGCCACGGGCACGTTTCCGATTCGGCTGTTCATGGGTTCGAGCAAAACCTCATCGCCGTTTTGCGTGTAGGCAACGAGCTTGCCGTCTTCAAATTCGAGTTCTTCGTCGGCGTCGGGATCAATGAGGGTGTGGTAATAGGCGTCGAACTCGCGGTCGTTCCGCACGATGTAAAAGACTTCAGTCCCGGCGGCTTCGTATTTGCCCGCATCGAACATCTGACGGAACGCGGCGCGGCATTCTTGCCGCAGCACCAAATCGCCGCTGTCGAACTGGCCGCGGTTGGCGTTGTCGGCCATCCGGCCGATCCTGCCCTGTCGCATGGCCTCACCGGTGGCAACGGATTTTGCCTGGCGGATGGCCTTAACGCCGGCCTGCACCTGCATGATGGCCAGGATGCCGATGATGGCGATACAGACCAACAATTCTACGAGGGTGAATCCGTGTTGCCGCCGATTTTGCCGCATGGGCGCCTCCCCTGGGTTACTCCCATTGGAACCTGACCGTCGCCAGCCCCTTCTTTGGCACCGTCACGGGGAGCTGGCCGTCGGAACCGATTTCCACCTCTTGAATGGGTTCCTCGTTCAAATTGCATAATTCCGCTGAGATAACCTGGCAGTTGAGGATTATACGCTCGCGCACGTCGAGCTGTCCAGGGTTCCAAAGCCGTATCACTCCGCCTTTGCCGTCTGCCGCGGGTTTTATCGCCGTTACGACGGTATCCCCCGTCTTGAGGCGCACGAACGATTTCGCCTCGGGAAGTTCGCCGGTAAAATGGCTTCTGATGCCGGCCTGGTAGCCGGCGATCATGCGCAACGCCTGAGGTGCGTTGAACCGGCCCGAGAACGGGTACAGCAGGTAGTGAAACTCCATCAGGCCCTGCAACTGGCCGCCGGGTTCGGCCGGCATGGCCACCGTTTTTGACGTGGACCGGAACAGCGTGAGGGCGAGCGAGCGGTCGTGCGTTTGGAGGACTTCGTACTCGTGCAGGCCGAACGGGGCCAACACCGCCAGGCCGTGGGTGTCACCCCGGATGCCGAAAAACGTCGTAAAAGGTTTTTCGGGGTTGAACCGCTCGTGCCACCAGGCGGTTTCGGCGGGTATTTCGATATCGCGGTGCACCACGGCAAACGGGGTTTCGGCAAACGATTCCATGGCCGTCTTGATGCCGGTTGGAAACAGCACGCGCAGCCGGTGGTCGCACGCGGTGTTCCATACGCGCGTGCGCACCCGCAGGCAGGGCGAGTCTTTCTCGACGTACAGCAGGTCGACGATCCGCAGGGGCTCGCGGCGTTCCTGGCGCCAGCCGGTGGCGGCATCGATGCCGGGCGGCAGGTCGAACTCGCGCTCGACTCGGAACACCGTGCGCAACGGCCCGTCCTCGTCGATGGCCGTGGTCACCCGCGAGCCCGGCGACCGGTACACGATGTCGTTTATCAGTTGGCCGCGGGTCCAGCCATCGCCGGAATCGCCGCTGTCCTCGTAGATAAACAGGCCCTCGAAGGCGTTGCCCGCCGGGCCGGCCAGCCGGCCCGTGCCGTCGTTGTGGAGGCGAAACGCGACTTCGCCGGTCGACGCGCTCATGGGCCCGGTCATCAGTGAACCCTGGTTGCGCACGGCTTCCTCGGTTTGCTCGATCCGGAACCCGGCATAGCCGGCGGCGGGCAATTCGAGTTCCGCGGCAATGTGGTAAACGTCGCCGGTGCGTGTTGTTTTCCGCCCGTCGGAGCGCATGATTTTATGCTCGACGTTTCGGACGACGCGGGAAAGCTGAAAGGGCGCCTTCCGGCCGTCTTGGGCCACGAGTTTGAACCGGTTGACCGATTCGCCCGTGCACAGCCCGTCGACAAACCGGCTCGGCCAATCCGGACTGAACGGGATCGCCAGCTCGAACACGTCTTTCCGGCCGAACGGCAGCGGATTGTGAACAACAAGGTTAATCGCGGCCTCCGGGCTGTCGGAAGCCGAGCCCAGCTCGGCGATTGCGCGGCGGGCGACGCCGTCGCCGATCAGTTCGGCCTGATCGAACCGGTAGAGCATGTCGCGGTGGACCTGATCGATGCTGCACCCGCAGATCGAATCGTGCGGATGGTTGCGCAACAGGTACTTCCAGGCCAGGTCGAGGTAAGAGAGAATTGGTTGGCCGCCGGCCATCATCTGGAAAAGCGCGCACGGTTCGGCCCACTTTTCGAGCATCGCCTGGCACTGGTCGTTGCGCTCCTTGAGCGGGTAGCGCGAAGAACTCGTGTGCGCGATAAGGTATTGGCCGCCCTGCTTTGAATCGCGGGCGGGTTCGCGCAACTCGCCGGTGCGTTCGGGGAACTCCGGCTCGTGTTGAAGCAATTCCTGGCCGTATGCTTCCAGCGATCCCCATACAAACTCGATTTCGGGGTAACGTTCGCTTAACTGGGCGAGCAACTGGGGCATTATGGGATCGGGCCGCTGATGGTCGATTGCGTCGAGCATCAAGACAACGGGGCCCGTGCCCCGGTCTTTTTCGCCTTCGATGTAGGCTTCAAAATGGTCTTTGTAACTCTCGTCGCTGAATTCGGCCTCTTTAACCGGTGTGCGGACGAGGAAATCGAACACGCCGTAGCTGCCCCTGTCGAGGGCCTTGTGAGTAACCATCCGGCTCCCGTCCGGCCCGATCCACACGAAATGCGCGGGGTACATGTCGTTTTGCGTACCGCGCCACACGATTCCCGCGCGCAGGCCAAACCCGTTCATGATCATCGGCAGCGCGGCGACGTGGCCGAACTGGTCGGGCGTGTAGGCGAACCGCATCGGCTCGACTCCCATTTCGCGGCACACCCGGAACCCGCGCATCAGGTTCCGCACAAAACTTTCGCCGCTGATCAGCCATTCGTCGGGCAGATCGTACCAGGGCCCGGCTATCAGGCGCTTCTCGCGGAGCATCCCGGCAAGCCGCTCACGCCGTTCGGGCCGGACCGCCAGGTAATCCTCGAGCACAACCGCCTGCCCGTCAAGATGAAATGACGCATAAGCCGGATCCCGATCAAGCAGGTCAAGCAGCTCGTCAACGAGTTCCACAAGCCACATCCGAAACTCCTGGAAAGGCTCGTACCATTCGCGGTCCCAGTGGGTTCCGGCGCAATAGAAGGCTTTCATCCCGAATTCTCCGTTTTTAAAGAATAACTGCAACCGGCACAGAGTTTACTCCGCGCCGCAAGACGCGGCAAACCAGGCTTTCCATCGGTTCCATTTTGTCCGCTTCATTTGTTCCTCCTATGGTTTTGTACGAAATGCAGGGCAGGCAGTTCATTTTTCAGGCAGGCTAAAACAGGGCCACATGCACAAAGGGTTCCACCTTGCCTTCAGGAAACGGCCTAGCCGGCGGCTCGAATTCCCGCCAAAGGCAAACTGGAAACCAAGGTGAAATTTGACAGTTCCGTCGGAAGTTTGGTACCCTTTGGTGCTGTTTATCTTGCATTGCGCGTGAGTTGTGCGCGCACTACGTTGTAAAGCGGAGAAGAACACCAGAATGGCGAACATAAAATCGCAAAAGAAACGCAATCGGACCAACGAAGAACGGCGGCAACACAACATGGCGGTAAAGAGCCGGCTGCGGACTTATCTCAAGACGGCGGCAACGGCCATCGATGAAAAGGACGCCGAAACTGTAAAGAAAGTCTTGCCCGAGGTTTTGTCTGAAATCGACCGGGCAGCGTCAAAAGGCGTCATTCATCCTAATACGGCCGCTCGCAAAAAATCCAGCCTGCAACGCCGCGCCAGTTCGCTTTAACCGCGGCACAGCTTTGGTTTCCCCCGGCCTGAGGGTTTCGGCCCTCAGGCTTTTTCCATGCCGGGCAGGAGGCCGCCAGCACGGCAACTGCCTAACGCGGCGACAGCCTAACGCGGCGATAGCCGCGCCTATTCGCGCCGGAGGGTCTTAATGAGCTCGAGTAGGCGGCCGCGGGTTTGGAAGTATCGAAGTTTTCCCGCCTTGTCCAGGAGCACAACCTGGGGGATGTACCTCACGCGGTAATGGGCGAACGTCTGCCCGGGGTGGGTGTCGCAACCGACGGGAAAATCGATGTTGAAGGCCTCGACGTAACTCCGGATCTGTTCGGTTTCCGAACCGCTGTCGTGAACCGACACGACGGCCACGTCGTCGACGGACTTGTAGATGTCGTAGACGGCCCGCAGCTCGTTCAGAACATCCCGCGCCTTGAGCCGGTCGTCGAACCCGCCCCAGAATGCCAGCACCACCACCCGGCCTTTCAGTTCATCCAACGTAAGAGGGTTCGAATTGAGCCAGCCGTCGCACGACAATGCCGGCGGAGGCTCTCCGACGAATTCGGTCAAGTCGTTTTCGCCCCGCTGCGGCGGCTGGGACGACAGATCCGGCTCGTAAACCTGAAGCGTCACGTCAACCGGTTCCACGTCCTTGAAATCGACTTCAAACTCCGCTCGCTGAAACCGCCGCGCGTGTTCCGCACGAAACCGTACCCGGCCGTCGGGCGGGGCCTGGAGCATCCGGATCTTGAACCGGCCTTCCAGGTCGGTCAGGGCTCTGGCCTGGAGGCTCAGGCCGAGCGACGTTACCAGCGCGTCCGCCGCGGGCGCGCCGTCGGCGTCTTTAATCTTGCCTTCGAGCACCGGCAGCTCGACCAGCCGTGTGGGCGTGAGCGTGATGCGCTCGGGCAACGCACCTTTGATGGGCGTCTCGTAATACTCGGCCGTGGTGTAGCCCGGCGGGGCGGCGACGCGCACGGCGCCTTCGCGTTGCGGCGCCAAAAACCGGAATGACCCGTCGTGCTGCGTGAGCGTTTCGTCGTAAAGGCTGCCGTCGATCATATAGCTGACCGCCACGTTGGGGCACGGCCGGCCGTCGGGCAGCAAAACTTTCCCTTCGATCAGGTGCGGCGCCGGCAGCGTCAAGTTGACGACGGTACTCTCGTGGCCGCCGGGCAGCACCGTCTTTTCGGGTTCGGGCGAGGCATATTCGGAATGGCGGGCGGCAATGTAGTACTCGCCAGGCTTGACGATGACGTGGTAAAACCCTTCCGGGTCAGCCAACACCACGACCGGCTCCGCAAAAGCCCCGCCGTCCGCCCGGTACAGGGCAACGCGAGCGCCGGGCACGCCCGCCGCGTCGGGCGACAACACCCTGCCGCGCACTTCCGCGCCCGGGTGCATCTGCACGGGCGGCTGCTGCTCGCCGGCCTTTAGAAACGGCGCGAACGTCGTGGCATACGACCGGTGCGACAGCACCAGGCCGACCGTGCCGCCGCGCGGCGCGCAGTCAAGCTCGACCACGCCGTCCTCGCCGCTGACGATCGGCTCGAAGCCGCCCTTCTCGGCCAGGACCGCCACGGGCACGGCAAACATACCGTTGAGCACCAGCCGCGTCACGCACGCGCCCGGCAACGGCTCGAACAGGTGATTTTTGACAACAACCTCGAGCGTGTCCGGCTCCCCAAGCACAACCGCCACCGGGCCGGCCCCCGGCACGGGCACGTCGGCCCCGCCCAGGCTATGGCCGTCCTTCTTCGCCACCACGGCGGCGCTTTCCGGCCGCACCTTGCCGAAGACGAACGCCCCGCCGCCGTCGGATTCGGTTTGATGCACATCCAGGCCCTGGCACAGCCAAACCCGCGCGCCGGCGACCGGCTCGCCGGCGGCGTCGACCACCATGCCTTTCAGGTCGAGCGAAAACGCCGCGGGCGCGGCAAGCGCCAGCGTTGCCGCAAGGGCTGCGAATTGTTTGAACATGCTTTCTCCAAGGTTTCGGCTCTTCGGATTATACAACGCCGGCTGGAACGGTTAGTACGGCTGCCACCTGCATGTTGATATCGGACGTCAAAATGCCTCACCCGAGGTCAGCGTAGGTACCGCCGGGATTGCTTCTTCGGCATTCCGCTATCGCTCCACCGCCTCCTCGCAATGACAGGTGGAGGACCGGGATTGCCGCGTCGGCGTTCCGCTATCGCTCCACCGCCTCCTGCTAAGAAAATGCAACTCCCGGCACCCTTAGTGCACATGTTCATAAATACGGCTACGTATGGAAAAGCAATGCCCGCCGCAGTAGGCCGGCTTCGCCGAAGTAGGCCGGCTTCGCCGAAGTAGGCCGGCTTCGCCGAAGTAGGCCGACTTCGCCGAAGTCAACCTTTCCGGGCAGAGCGTCTGAACGTTCCCGCGCATCATTCACCAAGGGCGCCTCGCTATCGTGGCCTGGACCGCGCATCGGGCTATATGGTTAACCTAGGCCGCGGACGTTGAGGCCGACTTCGGCGAAGTCGGCCTACCTCGGATGGCTTTTCTTTCTCAATGAATCGCCGCGGGAGGCGGTGCGGGACTCGCAATGACAGGTGGAGGGCCGGGATTGCTTCTTCGGCATTCCGCTATCGCTCCACTGCCTCCCTGCAATGACAGGTGTGCGTCGCTAAAACGTGCAGGCGCCCAGGGCCTTTATTTGTTGCAGGCCGTGGCCTTGATTCTGGAGCTTCTCGACTATGTCTTCGACAAGATCGGGCACGTAGTAATCGAGGACGGCGCCGTTGCCGTTGATCTCGAACCGGTCGCTGATGCCGGGGACAAGCGCGGCCTCGCCGGGCGCCAAAGCGGCGCCGTCGACATGCACGGCGCCGTGTTTCACGAGCAGGATGTGAAATGACCGGCTGTCCGTCCGGCGCACGAAGCGGCCGTTGATTTCGATCAGCTCGGCGGCAAAGCGCGGGCATGCTGCGAGCACCTGGCAGCGCGCGCCATCGCCGTCATACGCCAGCGGTTTTGCCGGCTGGGGCGGGGGCGCGCCAAAATGGATCGCCCTAAGCGCCTTCTCGACGTGCAACTCGCGCGGGTTGCCCTGGTCGTCGACGCGGTTCCAATCGTAGAGCCGGTAAGTGAGGTCGCTGTTCTGCTGAATTTCGGCCAGCATGATGTCCGCCCCGATTGAATGGACGGCGCCGGCCGGCACCAGCAACGAGGTTCCCGCGGCCACCGGATGCCACACCACCAGGCGCTCCACGGCGCCGTCATCGACGGCCTGGCGCAGTTCCCCGGCATTGACGCTCGGATCCAGGCCGTAAACCAGCTGCGCGCCCTCTCCGGCATGAAGAACGTGCCACATCTCCGTCTTGCCCGTGTCCGGCTCGCCAAGCGTACGCGCCTCCTCGTCGTCGGGATGAACCTGGACGGACAGCATGTCCGCCGCATCGAGCACTTTCAACAACAAGGGGAACCGCCCGTTGGGTGTCAGCTTTGGGATTGAGCCGAGAATCCGCCGGGCATCCTTCTCGATGAGCTTGTGGAGCGTCAGCCCAGCCTGCGGACCGTTGCTCACGACACTTTCTGCGCTGGGATGGTCGGATACGAGCCAGTCTTCGCCGATGGGTTCGTCGGGCGCGTTTTTGTGTAAGATTTCGCGCAACTTGCGCCCGCCCCAGATGCGCTTCTCGAACGTCTCGTTGAATAACAAAAGTTCCGTTCCGTTCATAAAACCTCCCCTGCCAGCCGGTAGACCACGACGCCGTTTGTGGGTTCGGCTTTGGCTTGGCCGCGGTCTTCGAGCACATCGAGATGGCCAATGGCCACCGACAGCGCGAAGTGCAGCGTTTGGCTTGTGATTCTTGGGAAAATTCTCATGACAATCTCGTAGGGCGTCATCGGCCGTTCCGCAAGCAACTTGCCAACCTGCCGCGTACGCCGCTCATGCCGTTTGAGCAAAGCGTCGATCACAGCGCGATGTTCTACGAACGGCGCCCCGTGCCCGGCGTAACAGGTTTCGATATCGAGCGAGCGCGTGAACCGCAGCGACCGCTGGTACTGCACCAGGCTGCGGGCGCGCGCCGGCGACTGCCGCGACGCCCGGCGCAAAAGCGGGTTGGGGCTGACGCCTTTGAGCACGTGGTCGCCCGTAAACGCCGCCCGGCGCTCCGCCGAGTAAAACAGCGTGTCCGAAGCCGAATGGCCGGGCACGTAATGCGCGCGCAGCCCGCCGACGGTTTCGCCGTCTTGAAGGGCGTGGTCGATCTTCAGCGTGGAACCGAGCGCGTTGAACCTCGACCTGAACTGCATGAGCTCGTCGACGAACTTCTCCGGCGCGCCCAGATGAAGCAGGATATCGTGAAAAAACTGGTGTCCGCGCGCAACTTCACGGTCGTACGCGGCGAACTGTTCGATCACGTCGGGATGCGCATACGTTTTTGCCCCGGACTCCTCGACGATTCGCGGCACGAGGCCCATGTGGTCGAGATGGCCGTGGGTGATCAGGACGGCCTCGATGTCGGCCGGCGCGAGGTTTTCTTTGGCCAGGCCCTGAACCAGGCGTTCCCAGGCTTCGTCGGTTTTGACGCCGGCATCGATTAACGTCAGGGGGGCTTGCTTCAGCAGAAACACGTTGACCATTCCCACCGGAAACGGCGTGGGCAGTGAGATGCGAAGAATCGCCGGGTCGGCATGAAACGTGGAAAAGCTCATTGCATGGGAAAAACGCCCGTGGCTTCGGGAACGCGCATCAGGCCCGTGTACAGCGCGATGAGATCCTGGCCGAAAAACAGGTAAACCAGCCCGGCCAGCGCCAGGTATGGGCCGAACGGCAGGTAGTGGGCGTCGTTCTCGACGCCCTTCCTTTTCTGGACGACCACCATGGTGATGCCGACGATGCTGCCGATGACCGAAGCAATCATGATGATAATCGGCACGCCGATCACGCCCATAAATGCGCCCAGCATCGCCAGCAGCTTCACGTCGCCGAATCCCATCCCCGGTTTCTTCCAAACCAGCAGGGCAATTTTGTCGAGCGCGTACAGAATGCCGCCGCCCAGCAACGCCCCGCCCAGCGCCGACAAGACATCGGTCACAACAAGCCCGCTGGCCGGCCAGAACATACCCACCAAGCTCAGCCCGATGCCCAGCGGTATGCCGGGATACGTGACCTCGTTGGGAATCGTCCAGTCGGTGAGGTCGATAAACGTCACAAGCACCAGCGACGCGCAAAGCACCATGTATACGGGCGTGGCGAGGCTCAAGCCGAACTTCCAGTAAACCGCCAGAAACAGCAGGCCCGTAACGCCTTCGACCAGCGGATACTGCCAACTGATGATCTCGCGGCAGTACCGGCATCGCGCGCCGAGTATCAGCCAGCTCAGGATGGGAATGTTGTCGTACGACGCGATCGGGTTCCCGCACTTGGGACAGCGCGACCGCGGCCGGACCACGCTTTCGTTGTTCGGCATCCGGCAAATGCAAACGTTGAGGAAACTACCCACCGCGGCGCCAAGCAAAAACGACGTCGCCAGAAACAGAGTGTCGAGAATTTCAGGTATTCCAGATGGCATTGATAAGGATTCCGGGCCTCTTAATTGTTATCGACTCTGATTTTACCTTACCTGAACGCCCAGCGCCAGTTTGGGGGCCGGCGAGATTCGAAACGTTGGGACGGCCCGCGGCCGTTGTGGGGGGTGTCCCAACAAGCATTTTGCCGCGTTGTTCTTGAAGATCTCAGTTTTCATGTGTTAGAGTTGGGTTGGAAGTGGGCGGAGTGTGCCCTGCCGGAACAGGAGATGAGGCGAGCGGAACGTATTTTCCTGAGCTTGGGCAGCAACTTGGGCGACCGGGCGGCGAACCTGGCCGCCGCGCTCGAGAAACTCGGAAATCATTCGCGCATAAGCGTGGCAAACGCGTCTCACGCCTACGAAACCGAGCCGGCGGGGGTGGAAAACCAGCCCGCGTTTTTTAACATGGCCGCAGAGATCGAGACGGACCTGGAGCCGCTTGAACTCCTGAATGCCGCCAAAAAAATTGAATTGGAGTTGGGACGAAAGCCCACCAACCGGTGGGGGCCCCGGACGATCGACATCGACATCGTCCTGTGGGGCAATCGCGTTAGCGAAACGGGCAGGCTGGCCCTGCCGCACAGGGAGTTTCGCACGCGGGATTTCGTTCTTGCGCCGCTGGCGGAAATCGCGGCGGATGTTGTGGACCCTGTTTCGGGCCGCACCATCGGCGAGCTTGCGGCACAACCCCGGCTCGAAGGCCAATGCAAACGCTGTGTCCTGAACCGCTCCGCTTGGAGCCCAAATGGGACCGGGACGGACTGACGTCACGGTTCAGGAGGTATTACCATCGCTCGCGTTACGGCTCCCTCTCTGAAAGACCGTAAGCAGGCCGGCGACAAAATCGCCGTCCTTACGGCATACGACTATCCCACCGCAAAAGTAGTCGACGAAAGCGGCGTCGACGCGATCCTGGTCGGCGATTCGTGCGGGATGGTCGTCATGGGCCGCCGCGACACGCTGGGCGTGACGATGGACGAGATGGTTCATCACACCCGGATGGTGTCGTGCGCAGCCACCAACTCCCTTGTCGTTGCCGATCTGCCTTTCCTCAGCTACCAGGTAACCCCCGAAGACGCCCTGCGCAACGCCGGCCGGCTCGTTGCCGAAGCCGGTGCAGGCGCCGTGAAACTCGAGGGCCCCGCAAGCAAGTTCGGCGACAGCATCGCCGCCATCCTTCGCGCGGGAATCCCCGTGATGGGCCACATCGGCCTGACGCCGCAATCCATCAAGCAGTTCGGCGGGTTCAAGGTCCAGGGCCGGGATCCCGAAAACCGGGCCCGGTTGCGCGAAGAGGCGCGCGGGCTCGAACAGGCGGGCTGTTTCGCGATCGTGCTCGAATGCATGCCGGCCGATCTCGCGGCCGAAATTACCGGCGACCTCGGTATCCCCACCATTGGAATCGGCGCGGGCTCGGCGTGCGACGGTCAGGTGCTCGTGTTGCACGACATACTGGGCTGGGGCGCCACGCGGTTCGCAAAAACGTTCGGTGACGTGCGCGCGCTCATGCGCGACGCTTGCACGAGCTACATTGACGAGGTCAAGTCGGGCAAGTTCCCGGCGGAGGAGCACACCTACAAATGATCGTGCTGCGCACACCGGGCGAGATGCGCCATTGGTCGCTCGAGAGGCGGCGCGAAGGCAAAACCATCGGGTTCGTTCCGACGATGGGCGCGTTGCATGAAGGGCACCTCAGCCTGATGCGCGAGGCATCGAAACGCGATGACGCGGCCGTGGCCAGCATTTTTGTGAACCCGACGCAGTTCGGCCCGAACGAGGATTTTAGCAAGTACCCGCGCACCTTCGACGAGGATTGCGCGAAAACCGAAGCATGCGGCGTGGCCGCCGTGTACGCGCCGGCGGCGGACGCAATGTACCCGCCGGGTTACGCGACGACCGTCAGCGTCGAGCGCCTGACCGAAGGCCTGTGCGGGCGGTCGCGGCCCGGTCATTTCGCGGGTGTGACGACGGTCGTGATGAAGCTGTTTAACGCCGTGCTGCCGCACCGGGCGTATTTCGGCCAGAAAGACGCCCAGCAGTGCGCCGTGATCCGCCGGATGGCACACGATCTCGACACCAGCGTCGAAATCGTTGAAATGCCCATCGTGCGCGAGCCCGACGGGCTAGCCATGAGTTCGCGCAACGCGTACTTGAGCGAGTCGGACCGCGAACGCGCGCTCGCGATTTCACAGGCGCTGTTCGGCGCGCAGTCGATGCTCGAACAGGGCGAGCGGCGCGCGGAAAATGTGGTGCGTGCGGTGCGCGAACGGCTGGACGGGCTCGACGTGGATTATGTCGAGCTTGTGGACGCCGAAGAATTCGCGCCGGTTGACAAAATCCGCGGGAGTGTCGTCCTGGCGGTCGCCGCCCGCGTTGGGACTACCCGGCTTATCGATAACATAAAGTTTTGCGCTCCCGGAAGCGCACACGAAGAGGAAGCGGAAAAATGATGCTCACGATGCTGAAAAGCAAAGTTCACCGCGCCACCGTGACGATGGCCGACCTCGATTACACCGGCAGTCTCACGCTCGACCCGGACCTGATCGAGGCGGCCGGTTTTCTGGTCAACGAGCAGGTGCACGTGCTTAACATCAACACCGGCGCCCGGTTCGTGACCTACATCATCCCCGGCGAGCGCGGCAGCGGAACCGTGTGCCTCAACGGCGCCGCCGCCAGGCTCGGGCAGCCGGGCGACCTCATCATCGCCCTCACGTACGTGCAGATGACGCCCGAAGAGGCCAAAGATCACAAGCCGGTGGTCGTGCACGTTGACGGGCAAAACCGCGTCGTGGCGCAACCCGGACAGGCTTGATCTTGAGCGAGTCCGTCAAGATGCACCGAAAGGCCGCGCCGTATGCGGCCCTCATTCTGCTGACTTTCGCCGCCTACGCGCTTGTTTTGCGCAACAATTTTGTCGGGTACGACGACGATTACTACATCACCGAAAACCCCGTCGTGCGCGAGGGCCTGACCTGGCACGGCGCCAAATGGGCCTTCACCACGTTCGAACAGGCCAATTGGCACCCGCTGACCTGGCTGTCGCACATGACGGACGTCGAGCTATTCGGCCTCAACCCGGCCGGCCACCACGTGATGAGCCTGGCCTTACACATTCTCACCGCGCTGCTGCTGTTTTCTTTTCTCGCGCGCACGACTGGCGCGGCCGGCAAATCGTTTTTCGTGGCGGCGCTGTTCGCAGTGCACCCGTTGCACGTCGAATCGGTAGCGTGGGCCGCCGAACGCAAGGATGTGCTGAGTCATTTGTTTTTTGCGCTGATGCTGGTGGCTTATGCGCGGTATGCGCGCAAGCCGGATTTCGGCCGCTACGCGCTTGTGGGTGCGTTGCTGGCGCTGGGCCTGATGGCCAAGCCGATGCTGGTAAGCGCGCCGCTGCTGCTCCTTCTGATCGACTACTGGCCGCTCCAACGGTTCTCCCTCGACCGCGCCGGGCTTGCGAACTTGAAGCGGTGTTTGCTGGAAAAAATCCCGCTGGCCGCGTTAGCCGGGGGATCGGCGGTGGTGACGGTTGTGGCCCAACGGTCTGGCGGCGCGGTGCGAACGCTTGAGACAGTCCCCTTGACGCACCGTGTCATGAACGCCGCGATCGCCTACTGCACCTACTTAGTTAAAACGTTCGTGCCGACGCGTTTGGCGCCCCTCTACCCCTATCCGGCGGAAGTGGACGCGATGAAGGCGGTGGCCGCCTTGCTGGTGCTGACCGCGGTAACGGTTACCGTGCTGGCCGCAGTTCGCAAATACCGGTTTCTGGCGACGGGGTGGCTGTGGTTTCTGATATCGCTTGTGCCGGTGATCGGCCTTGTCCAGGTGGGCAGCCAATCGCATGCCGACCGCTACACGTATCTCCCCCACACCGGCCTGTTCATCTGCATCGCCTGGGGCGTTCCGGCTCTGATTGGCGCTTCTCGGTGGGGTCGCGCTTCCGCGCGACCGGCTGGAGAAGGCGGTGGGGGTTTGTCTGGCAGAATTCTCCCAGCCGCCGCGGCCGCCGTGCTCTTCGTGTTCGCCGCCGCGACCGCGTATCAAGTCACGTTCTGGAAAGACAGCTTCACGCTGTTCACGCGCGCGGTTAGCGTCACCCAAAATAATGCGGTCGCCCATTACAACCTCGGCAACGCCTGCCTGGGCCTGGGCGATTACAAAACCGCCGCCGACAATTTCGTCAAAACGCTCGAATACCGGCCCGACGACTACGAGGCCATGACCAACCTTGGCGTCGTGTTGCTGCGCGTCGACGAGCTGGACAAGGCGGCGTCGTGCTTCGAACAGGTACTCGCAAGAGAACCGGGGTTCGAGTACGCCGCGTACAACCTCGCCATCGCGCGGTACCGGCAGGAGAACTACGAGGCCGCCGCAAAAGCCGCGCGGCAGGTGGTGGAATCGAACCCGGATTACGCGCCCGCCAAGTCGCTTCTCGGCCGAAGTCTTTACCATCTCGGCAGGGCCGGCGAGGCCAGGCCGCTACTCGAGGAAGTGCTCGAGGCCGACCCCGAAAACCAGTTGGCGCGCCAGTATCTGTTCAAGATAACGGGTGGCGCATGAGGGCCGGCCGTCAGGTACGTCTGGCGCTGATCCTGTTTGTCGCCGCTTTTGCTGCATTCAGCCCCGCGCTCCAGGCCGGGTTCAGCAACTTCGACGACAACGTCTATGTGACGGAAAACTACCGGGTTCAGGAAGGGTTGACGGCGCAAAACGTGGCGTGGGCATTGACGGCGAACCACGCTGCCAACTGGCATCCGCTCGCCTGGATGTCGCACATGGCCGACGTATCAATGTTCGGGCTGAAGCCATTCGGCCACCACCTCACCAGCATCCTGTTTCACGCCGCGGCCGCAACTGTGCTGCTGCTGTTCCTGGCGCGGGCGACTGGCGACGTTCCCAAGAGCTTCCTTGTAGCCGGCCTGTTCGCGTTGCACCCGTTGCGCGTCGAGTCGGTGGCGTGGGTAGCCGAGCGGAAGGACGTGCTCAGCGTGTTCTTCGGATTTTGCGCCCTCTGGGCTTACGCGGGGTACGCGCGCAAGCCGGCGGCGGGCCGTTACCTGCTCGTGGCCGGCTTGCTGGCACTAAGCCTGATGTCGAAACCGATGCTGGTAACCGCGCCGTTCCTGCTGCTTCTGCTCGACTACTGGCCGCTCCGCCGGTTCGGTGATGCAAAACAAAACCGGCGGCTACTTCTGGAGAAGGCGCCGCTGCTGGCGCTGGCCGCGGCCGTTTCGGTTCTGGCATTCCTGGCCCAACAAAGCGGCGGTGCCGTCGGCACGTTTGAAGAGTATTCGCTCGGCGCGCGGGTGTGGAACGCCGCGGTCGCGTATTGGATGTACATCTGGAAGACGGTGTGGCCGGCCGGCCTGGCGCCGTTCTACCCGCACCGAGGCGCAGAGACTTCCGCAGCGGCGGGCATTGCCGCTTTGGCCGGGCTCGGCGCAACGACCGCCGCCGTAGTGGCGTTGCGGCGCCGCGCGCCGTACCTTGCCGTCGGCTGGTTTTGGTACCTCGGGCTGCTTGTGCCCGTGATCGGCCTCGTGCAGATCGGCGAGCAGGCCTATGCCGACCGCTACGCCTACATCCCGAGCGTCGGCTTGTACGTCACGGCCGTCTGGGGTGTGGGCGCGCTGGTTGAACGCCACGCCGCACTCAAAAAGGCCGCCTTGGCGCTTGGGTGCGCCGTCCTTGTTGCGCTGGCCGGCGCGACAGCGGTTCAAGCCTCCTACTGGCGCGACAGCGAGACGATCTGGCGCAGGACAATCGCCGTGACACGCAACAATCCGCTCGCGTACATCAAGCTGGCTAACGCGCTGCAACAGCAGGGCCGCGGGGACGAGGCCTGGGATGTGCTGCAAAAAGCGCTGCAAATTGCGCCAGACTACAGCTCCGTCTACAACAACCTCGGCAGTTTCAAACTCGCCGAGGGTAAACCGGGCGAAGCGTTGCCGCTGTTGAACAAAGCGCTTCAACTCCGTCCGCAGAACACGCCGGCCAAAGTGAATCTGGGAATCGCCCTGTTGTCGCTTAACCGGGTCGAGGAAGGAACGCGGCGCCTGCGGGAGGTGTTGCAAGCCGATCCCGGCAACCGCCAGGCCAACTACAACCTCGGCGTGGCGGCCCTCGGCGCGCAGCGTTACGGCGAGGCGCTAAAGTGCTTTGAAACGGTTATGGAAACCGACCCGAGCGATATCTCGGCCCGGCTGGCTTACGCCGTGTCGCTCGTCCATCTCGGCCGGGCCCGCGAAGCCATCCCCCACCTCCAGGAAGTCGCCCGTCGCGACCCTTCGAACCCCGACGCGCAAAACTACCTCCGCCAACTCCAGCCGCAAGAATAGGCCGGATGGGCACGCGGCAAGATGCCGCGTCTACTCTTCTCATGACGCCTCAGTTCCTTAATGCACATAATTAGAAATACCACTACTATGGAAACGCAGTGCCCGCCGGAGTATGCCGACTTCGTTGAAGTCGGCCTCAACGCCCATAGCTCGGGTTGGCAGCAAAACGTGACAAGGGCGACAAGCCGTAATTGTAAGGTGATCCTGGTGAACGACGGTTGGAAGGATCCAGATGCTTAGTCCGGAAAGGCCGACTTCGGCGAAGTCGGCCTACTGCGGCGATCGCTGTTTTATGCGTAACAATATTTACGAAACCACGTACTTAAAATTTGACTTGGGCAAACGCCCATGTCGGATTGCCTTTTCACCAGATCCACGGCCATGGTGAAGTTCCGGAACCGGTGGAACCTTTGGCTCTATTCGGCCTTCTTTGTAACGCGCGTGGGAATTTAGCCGGGGAAAAGGTGGTTAAACACGTTACACGGCTCAGCCACTGGGCTTGATTTAAGGCTCATCAACGGGAAAGGAATATGAAAATGAAGCATGCAACTCCGATTTCACAATTGCCTGCTACGGCTTGTTTTTGCGGTCACCCCGGATTGGGCGACTCCTTCAAAGGGTTCATCATGGATCCGATTGGCACGCTTCAAGTGCACCTGAAAAAAGACGACACTTGCACGTGATGCCGGGAAAAGCCGTTCTTGTTCAATTGCTGCCGGGCCTGAAGGAATAAAAATTTGGGCGGCGAGGAGAAAGTTATTTTAGCCGCTAGAGTACTTTCAGGTCCCGCAGCGCATTTATTCCCGCACGAACTTCTTCGGCCGACTTATGCAGCGCCGCGGTGTCTTTGTCTGAAATCGGCAGCGGAACTATCTCCCCCACGCCGCCTTTTCCGAGTTTGACAGGCACGCCCATGTAAATGTCGTTGAGCCCGTACTGGCCGGTGAGATACGCCGAACAGGGCAGCAGCTGCCGTTCGTCGCGCACGATGCTCTGCACCATCCTGGCTGCGCTTGCGCCGGGCGCGTAAAAAGCGCTGCCCGTTTTCAGCAAGCTCACAATTTCGCCGCCGCCTTTGCGCGTCCGCTCTACAATCGCCTCGATCCTTTCCGCCGGCAGCAGATCGGTTATGGGCACGCCCGAGACTGTCGTGTACTGCGGCAGCGGCACCATGTCGTCGCCGTGCGATCCGAGCACCATCGTGTCGATGTTCTTCGGGTTCACGCCCGTTTCCATTGCCACGAAGGCACGGAACCGGGCGCTGTCCAGACAGCCGGCCATCCCCACCACGCGTTTCGCGGGGAACCCGAGCTTTTTGTGGGCGAGGTACGTCATTGTATCGAGCGGGTTGGTCACGATAATGACGACGCTCGACGGCGCGTGGCGCGCGATCTCTTCGCACACGGTCGTGATGATCTCGCCGTTCTTGCCGAGCAGATCCAGCCGCGACATCCCCGGCCGCCGCGGCAGGCCCGCCGTCACCACGACCACGTCGCTGCCCGCCACCGCCGCAAAATCGTTCGAGCCTGTTACGACCGAACCGTACCCGCGGATCGGGCCCGCCTGCGTCAGGTCCAACGCCTTCCCCTGCGGCATCCCCTCCACCACATCAACGAGCACCACGTCGCCCAGTTCCATCTCAGCGCAATATTGCGCCACCGACGCCCCGACATTGCCCGCGCCCACGCATGCAATTTTGAACCGCTTGCCACTTTCCATACCGGTCATTTCCTTCCACTTTTTAAAAGACACAAACGACCCAAAAGACGAAAAAGGACATATGGTTTTATTCTTTTTTCAGTCCTTTTTATCCTTTATGTCCTTTAAGTCCTTTCTTGTTCTCTCAAAACCCCTGCAGGGCGCGCAGGGGCGGCAGGCCGAACGTCTCGAGCACTACTTTCCCGTCGTTGCCGGTCACGTAGGTGGTGGCTTTGCCCGGCGCTTTGCCGGAAAGCACCGTCACGTCCGGGTGTTTCGGCTCAGCCATGCCGTCGACAATCGCCGCGAACTCGATCTCGTCGCGGCCGGCGATTTTTTTCGCCTGGGCAAGCCCCTCGACGACCATCTCCGCATCCGCCGGCGGGCAGTATATCACCACGGCCGGGCCGTCTGTCTTGCGCGACGAGAACAGCCGCCGCTCGGACGGCCACGGCAGCGCCTTGCCGAGCAGGCTCTCCCCTTTCCGCTCGTCGACCACCGTCAACTCGCCGAGATCTTTTTCCCCGCCAACCTCGACGGCGAAAGAAGCTACCAAATCGCCGGGCTCCTCCCCGGCATATGCTACGCAGGCCTGCGGCACCCGCGGAATCACGCTGTCGTATTCAAACTCGCCTTTCCGGCCCGCAACGGTCCGCCACAACGGCAAATCATACTGGCCGAACAGCGAAGCCACAACCGCCCCTTCGACGCCAGCGCCATCCGGCGCAGTCACCTGGCCGCGCACCGTCCCCAGCCGGAACAGTTGGACCGTCGCGACATCTTTGTAGCCGCGCGGAATGGCAAACAGGGCGCCCAGCGGCTCGGTTACATGCTCGACCATGCCGATGACGGTTCCATCCTCGGGCATGTCGCCGATCTTGAAAGCCACCTTGCCGTCGGCGTCCGTGACGCGCCACCCGAACTGGTATGGGCGCAACACCGTCAACACCGCGCCCGGAACCGGCACGCCCTCGCTGTCGATTACGCGGACGTCATACGACGGCAGCGGCGCAAGCCAGAACGTCGGCAGCACCACCTCCCGGCCTTCGGCCACTTGCACAGTCAACGCTGTCTGGTCGGGCATCACGTAGCCGGGAACCGGTTCGAGCGTCACGTAGTTCTCGCCGGACATGGCCGTGGTCGAAAACTCGCCCGTCACGCCGGTGCGGATGCTGGCGGCGGCGTTGCCGCGGGTGTTGACGAACAGCTTTGCACCGTCGATCGGGCTTCCGGTGACCGCGTCGCAGACCTTGCCCCGGATCGAACCCGCGCCGGCGACGTACAGCTTAGGCCGCGGCGGCGGATTGGCCGGATCCAGGTTGAGCGGCTGCCAGCCGGCGCTGCGCAACCCCGGCGACGCCACCTGGCACATGTACGCGCCCGGTTTCAGCCGTAGCGCGAAGACGCCGGAGGTATTGGTGGTGGTAATGGCGGTGCTGTGGGGCGGGCTTGCGCTGCGGATCATCACCGGCACGTCGGCAACCGGAATGCTCCCGCTCGCGGTCAGCACCTGGCCCTCGAGAATCAGGCCTTCAAACAACGTAATCCGCACCGAATCGGGCCCGACATCCACTTCGCTCACCGCTTCCTGCGCGTACGACGGGTGCGCAAGTTTCAACGCCACTTTGCCGCCTTTTGGAAGCAAATCGACCGTGAACGTGCCATCGGTATCCGATACGGGTTCGGAAAAACCGAATGCCTCGAGCTTTGCCAGGGGAATCCCCACTTTCGACGCGCCAAGCAGGCCGACGCGCGTCACGCGCGCGCTTTCCACCGGCTTCTTCTTCGCATCCTCAACTTTCCCCGAAAGGCTCGCCGGTTCCGCAAGCACGATTCGGACGCCCGAGATCGCGTCGTCCGGGCCCGCGACGACCGTCGCGCCGCCCATCGCCCGGCCCGGCGCGCAGGCAAACACGCCGGCCGCGCCCTGGTACGCGCCTTCGAACCGCCACGAGCCGTCGGCCCCGGCCGCGGTCTCGACCAGCGGGGATTCGTACGACGGTTCGAGAAAAACCCGCGCGCCGGAGACAGACGCGCCCGCGCTGTCCACCACCACGCCTGAAACGGATGTCGCGCCGCTCAGTGCGGCCGCCAATAAGGTTAGTACGCCGAATACGCTCATGTCTTAAGCCCTCTTTTTGTCGAAGCGCCCGGCCCGAAGGGTATCAGCTCCTATTGTAACCGTCGGAGGCGTCGAGCGCAAAGGGTAAAAACTCCCGTCCGCCCAAGCCAATGAAAGTACCGACGGGATTGCTTCATCGACGTTCCGCTATCGCTGCACGCCTCCTGGTAAGAAACGCCGGTAAACCGCCGCCACCACCGCCCGGTCGCGCGGGAGCGCTCCCGCCACCAAACGCTTCGTTTTTTTCGGGAATCGCCGCGGGAGGCGGTGGGAGGCTCGCAATGACAGGTAGGGGATCGGGATTGTGTTGCATGTTTTTCCGGGGAATCGCTGCCGGAGACAGTGCGGGCCTAGCAATGACAGGTGCGTTGGATGGTTGGGACATTTTAATCAAAGGAAGCGCCGCCGCCGGCGCCGGGTCGCGCGGGGGCGCGCCCCCACCACAACCTGATCCGCCAAAAATGCTGCGACAACCAGCAAAGACCATGCGAAAATGACCGAAAGAAAAGCCGAGAAATGGTGGGCGTGCCTAAACGGACATTCCGCCGTCGCAGGTGATGATGGCGCCGTTGGTGTAGGACGAGGCGTCGGAGGCGAGGTAGAGGGCAGCGCCAATCATTTCTTCGGGTTGGGCGTGGCGGCCCATGGGGGCGTGTTGGACGTACTGGTCGTGGATTTCGGGTGTGTTAACCAGGACTGATGCGAATTTGGTTTCGGTGAGGCCGGGGCAAATGCAGTTGGCGCGGACATTTGCGGCGCCGAGCTCGCGGGCGAGGACTTTTGTGAGCATGACAACGGCGGCCTTGCTCATGGAATAGACGCCCATCATGGGCGAGGGCGAGAGGCCTTCGACGGAGGCGATGTTGACTATGGAACCGGCTTTTTGTTCGACCATGATGGCGGCGGCCCGCTGGGCCATGAAGAAGTAACCTTTTGTGTTGACCTCGAACGTCTTGTCGAAGGCCTGCTCGGTGGCGCCCAGGATGGGGCCGAAGTAGGGATTTGTGGCGGCGTTATTTACGAGGACATCGAGACGGTCGAACTCGGTTTTGATGCGCTCGAAGAGGGCGTCGACCTGGCCGACTTTGCCAGAATGGCACGCTATCCCCACGGCGCTGCCGCCGGCGGCTTTGATGTCGTTGGCGACGCGGTCGAGGGCTTCCTGCTTGCGGGATGAGAGGATGAGCGAGGCGCCGCGCGCGGCGAATTCTTTGGCGATGGCTTCGCCGATTCCGCGGCTGCCGCCGTTTATAAGGGCTACTTTACCTTCGAGCGAGAAAGATGGCATTATGGTTCCTCCTTTGGGCATTGTGACCGGGTTTGCGGCCGGATTTCCAGTTTTTTGGGACAAAATGGGACGAATAGGACGTAGGAGACGAATGGGACCTATGAGACATATTGCTGGAATGTTGCTTTTAGTGGGCGCGGGTTTTGCGCAGGCGGCGGGGTTTGACGCGGCGAAACCGGTCTGGCCGGAGGGGCGGACGACGGAGAAGAACCTGTTTGCGGGGTTTCGGGCGGTGGTTGAGGCGCCGGACGGGGAGGCGGTGCTGCGCGTGGCGGGTTCTACGAGTTACCGGGCGTTCGTGAACGGTGTCCATGTTGGGTATGGTCCGGCGCGGGGTCCGCATGGGTATTACCGGGTGGACGAATGGGACGTTTCGCCGCTGTTGAAAGCGGGGCAGAACGTTGTGGCGGTCGAGGTGGCCGGTTACAACGTGAACACGTACTACACGATGGACCAGGCGTCGTTTTTGCAGGCGGAGTTGGTGAGCGGGGGCAAGGTATTGGCGGCGACGGGCGCGGCGGACGGTTTTGAGGCGCGGGTTTTGCCGGAGAAGCTGCAGAGGGTGGAGCGGTACAGCTTTCAGCGGCCTTTCAGCGAGGTGTACCGGCTCGGGCCGGGATGGGACGCCTGGCGCAACGACCCGTCGGCCCCGTTCCAATCTTGCGCGGTTGAGGTGAGCGAGGCGAAGCGGCTTCTGCCGCGTCGCGTGCCGTATCCGGAATTCGAGATTAAGCCGGCGTTGCGGCAGGTGTCGAGCGGGACGATGCGCCAGCGGGGCGAATTCGAGGCGACCAGGTTCAGCACGATCAAGAATATCGGCCCGGAGTTTAAGGGATTTAAGGAAGACGAATTGGAGGTTATCCCGTCGATTGACCTTCAGCGGTACGTGCCGGAGAAACCGGCGCCGGTGGATGTGCCGCTGGGCCCGGACGCGGGGCTGGATGTCGAGGCCGGGCAGTGGCATATCGTTGACTTCGGGACGAACTTCACGGGCTTTCTCGGGGCAAAGGTGGCGTGCGAAAAGCCAACGCAGCTTTACGTGACGTTCGACGAGGTGCTGAACGACGCGGGAATGGTAAACCACCATCGGTTGGGGTGCATCAACATTGTGGCTTACGAGTTGGAGCCGGGGACATACGAGGTGGAGTCATTCGAGCCGTACACGCTTCGGTACGCGCGGCTGTTCGTGGACGATGGGACGTGCCGGGTTTCGAATCTGCACATCCGCGAGTATGTGAACCCGGACACGGACAAGGCGAGTTTTTCGGCGCCTGACGAGCGGCTGGAGAAACTGTTCGCGGCGGGGGTTGAGACATATGCGCAGAACGCGCTGGACGTGTTCATGGACTGCCCGTCGCGGGAGCGGGCGGGGTGGTTATGCGACAGCTTTTTTACGGCGCGGGTGGCGAAAGACCTCAGCGGCGGGACGGCCGTGGAGAAGAATTTCTACGAGAACTTCCTGTTGCCGGACAAGTTCGAGCATTTGCCGGACGGGATGCTGCCGATGTGCTACCCGGCGGACCATTACAACGGGGTTTTCATTCCGAACTGGGCGTTGTGGTTCGTGGTGCAGTTGGAGGAATACGCCCAGCGCAGCGGCGACGCGGAGACCGTGGCGGCGCTGAAACCGAAAGTGCTTGCGCTGTTCGATTATTTCGAGCCGTTCGAGAACGAGGACGGGCTGCTCGAAAAACTGGAGAGCTGGGTGTTTGTCGAGTGGTCGGCCGCGAACAAGTTCGTGCAGGACGTGAACTATCCGAGCAACATGCTGTACGCGGGCGCGCTGGCGGCGGCGGGGCGGACGTTCGATCTGCCGGAACTGGTGAAGAAGGCGGAAAAGATTCGGCAAACCGTGCGGGGGCAGTCGTTTGACGGCGAGTTTTTCGTGGACAACGCCGTGCGGAAAGACGGGAAGCTGGAGGTGACGCGGAACCGGTCGGAGGTTTGCCAGTATTTCGCGTTCTTCTTTGACGTGGCGACGCCGGAGTCGCACCCGGCGCTGTGGGCAAAACTGCGCGACGAGTTCGGGCCAAAACGGAAGGAGAAAGGGCTGTATCCGGAGGTTCACGAGGCGAACAGCTTTGTGGGGAATATGCTTCGGGTGGAGATTCTTTCGCGGTACGGGCATTGCCAGCAGATTTTGGACGAATCGATCGACTATTTGCTTTACATGGCAGACCGGACGGGCACATTATGGGAGAACGTACACGCATCGGCCTCCTGCGACCACGGGTTTGCAAGTCACATTGTACACACGTTGTATCGGGATATTCTTGGGTTGTACGAGGTGGACACGGTTGGGAAGCGGGTTGAGCTGCGTTTTGCGGAGGTGGATCTGGCGGAGTGTGCGGGGGTGATGCCGACTCCGGACGGCGCGGTGAGGCTGGAGTGGCGGGTAGCGGGGGATGAGCTTCGGTATAGGCTTGAGGTTCCGGAAGGTTACGAGGTAGAGGTGGAGAATCTGAGCGGGAAGAAGCTGGCGAGAGTGACCGGGTAGGCTGAGGAGAGCTGAAGCGGCGGAGAAGGACGCTGAAGCGCCCTTTAGGTTTAGTAGTGGTGGCCTACACCCCGCCTGAAGAGGCTGTCTCATAATTTTTATTGACATTTAAGTATTTATATGTTATTCTTGCCTTGAAACAGGAGGCGAAATGAATGGCCAGAGAAATAGAAGCCAATTATGAGCAGAC
>Ga0272441_10001897_pt1 | contig 43714 bp, 43 predicted proteins | sample SSMProp6N_FD_193582 | JGI IMG/M metagenome (GOLD analysis project Ga0272441, IMG submission 193582) | Marine sediment archaeal communities from Little Sippewissett salt marsh, Falmouth, MA, United States - SSM-Prop-6N | ecosystem: Environmental > Aquatic > Marine > Wetlands > Sediment ...
TGGTAAGAAAATGCCCGTTTAGGTAATGTTGCGAGTTTGTCGATTGTAATTACTGTTATGGCATTAAACTTGCTAAAAGTACTGGCAGGAGGCAGTGATGAAGATTGATCCGAATCTGGTAATCGGCAACATGGTCAACTCTAAGCCGGGGTCCACGCCGAGTGCAACCGCTGGTGTTTTCGAGGATATGTTACAGGGTATCGAAAAGCGGCAGGTCAATGCAAGTATGCCTGTTCAAGGAGCACCACCAATAGAATTGCTTGCTCCCCATCAACTGGGTGCGTTAACCGTGAGTGAACAGGCCCTTGAAATGCTCGATGAGTACACAACAGCCCTTAGCAATCCGCAGTGTTCTCTGAAATCGGTGGCTGGTATGCTTGATGATCTGGGCGCAATGAAAGCAAGAATTGGACAGGCTGGTCATGCCATTGGCACTCACGATCCGCTGTCTTCCATTATGAAAGAACTCGTTTCAACCATTGAATCTGAGGAGATCCGCTTTGGGAGAGGGGATATGCTCGGGTGATTTGGCCTGTTACTCTAACAGTATTAGGCCTTTTTATCGGCAGCTTTCTGAATGTATGTATCCACCGCATCCCCCGCTGCGAATCGATTGTATGGCCGGCCTCGCATTGTCCGAAATGCTTAACACCAATCAGGCCCTGGGATAATATTCCGGTCATAAGTTACCTGTTTTTGCTCGGTAAATGTCGCAGCTGTTCGGCAAAGATTTCGCTGCGCTACCCTATGGTTGAGATTCTCAGCGCCCTGCTGTGTATCAGCCTCTATCTGCGTTTCGGGCTCAGCCCTGAGTTTTTGATTTACTATGTATGGGTTTGCATTCTGTTGGTAATTACCTTTATTGATCTGGATTATCAGATCATTCCGGATAGCCTTTCTATCGGGGGGATCGTCCTGGGATTGATTGCGGTTTTCTGGCTTCCACTCACCTATAAAGCGGCCCTCATTGGTTTGGCACTCGGCTCGGGCCTGCTTATAGCCATTATCTATGGCTATTATTTTCTGACGAAAAGGCAGGGTATGGGAGGCGGAGATGTCAAGCTTTTAGGGATGATCGGGGTGTTTACCGGATGGGAGGGAGTCCTGTTTACTATTTTCTGTGCATCGTTAATCGGATCCGTGGTCGGGGTTACCTGGGTAAGTATTCGCAAAAAGGGAATTCTCGCAGCAATTCCATTCGGACCGTTCCTTTCCCTGGGTGCGATCGTCTATGTGCTATGGGGTGCCAAGATCATAAACTGGTACCTTGGCTATATCAGCTAGGCTGCACAGGAAAACAGACCCTTCTTAAACAAGTGCTTTCCGGTAGAATAATGACAAAAAAGGAGGTGACGCATGAATGCCCTGGAACATGTGCTTGAGCCGATCACCATCAAAAACATGAAACTGAGAAATCGTGTGGTCATGCCAGCCATGGGAACCAACCTGGCCAATGATGATAACTCTGTGAGTGAGGCCAATCTTGCTTATATCAGACGGCGCTGCCAAAGCGGGGCCGGATTATATATTACGGAAATTGTGGCGGTGCACCCGGATGGGTGTGCCAGTCCGAATTCACTGGCAGCCTTTGATGATCGTTTTATTCCCGGACTGAAAAAAATGGCAGATGCTGTTCACAAAGAAGGCGGCAAGACTGCCATGCAGCTTCATCACGTGGGACGTGAGGGCTTTTTCCAGCTTAAAAGCGGCAGGGCAATCTCTCCCTCGGACGTACCAAGTCTGATTTACGGCATCAAGCCGCGCGGAATGACCAAGGCCGACATCACAGAGGTCATTCAGGCCTTCGGCGATGCAGCATTAAGGGCCAAGGATGCCGGATTTGATGCAGTAGAGGTGCATGGCGCCCATGGCTATTTATTGATGCAATTTCTTTCCGCATTAAGTAATCAGCGCCAGGATGAGTATGGCGGGAGTATGCTCAAGCGTGCCAGGTTTATGATCGAAGTGCTGCATGAAGTGCGGCTCAGAGTCGGTGAGAATTTTCCAATTTCACTGAGAATATCGGTTCAAGAGGCGATAAAAGGTGGCTATACGGCCGAGGATATGCAGGCGATTGTACCGGAGTTCGTAAAGGCCGGGGCAGACATTCTTCACGCTTCCTTCGGCACCCATGGAAGTCCGGCAGGCATAACTATCCCTCCTGTTGAATATGAGCCCGGTTTTAATATCGGCTTGGCGCGTAAAATGAAAGAGGTCGTGGATGTTCCTGTAATCGGTGTGGGCCGCTTCACCGACCCGGCACTCGCAGATCAAGCCATTGCCAGGGGTGATGCCGACCTGGTGGCATTTGGCCGGCAGCATCTCGCTGACCCGGATTTTCTGAGCAATGCGATAAAAGGCCGGAGGGAAAAAACTATTGAATGCATTGCCTGTAATCAAGGCTGTATCGAAAGGCTCATGTTTGAAGGAGGCCGGATCCGCTGCGCCATCAATCCTGAAACCGGTCAGGAACTCAAGTATCCTATAGAACCGGCCAAAGAGAGCCTAAGGGTATGGGTTATCGGTGCAGGGCCGGGTGGATTGACTGCTGCCTACGAAGCTGCCCGCCTGGGTCATCTGGTTGTGCTCTTTGAAAAAGAAGCTCAATTAGGCGGGCAACTGCGCTTTGCGGCCAAGGCACCTTACAAGACAGCCTATAAGCACTGGATCGATACACTTGCGGCCAAGGTCAGGGATTCAGGCGTGGAGATGCGGATGAATACTTATGTGACAAAGAACAGGCTTGAGCTTGGGAATCCCGAATATGTTATCCTTGCAAGTGGTGGAGAAAAGATTCTTTGTAATGTGGAAGGCAGCAGGTGCTCCATGGTCTGCGATGCCTGGCAGGTTCTGAATTCAGAGGTGGACGTGGGTGATCATGTGCTGATTATCGGGGCGGGGCTGGTCGGTATGGAGACGGCAGATTTTATCTGCTCGAAAGGCGCTAAAAATGTAACCGTAGTCGATAAGCTTCCCGAATCACCGGTTTCATCGTTGACCTCACATGGATACATGCTGCACAGAAGACTCAGGAAAGCAGGCTGTACGCTGCTGTTCAAAACAGAAGTGGAACAAATTAATGAAGATTCTGTGACGCTGAACATTGCCGGGCGCGCACAGAACATTTCATCCCTCCGACACGTCATCGTGGCAATAGGCTTAACCCCGAAAATTGAGCTCAAGGAAGTCTTGGAGGCAAAAGGGATTCAGCACGCTGTCATCGGTGATGCCAGAGAAGCCCGCCGGATTATCGAGGCAACCGAAGAAGGAGCGAGGGCGGCCTGGAACATCGTGCCCCAAACCGGTTGATAAATTCCTACAGTAGTTGGGCCGTTATACTGGAGTATCCTGTTGTATAAAGAACTGGTGAAAAACCGGGGGCAGGTCATGATAATCCACCAATTGCGCCTCATGCGAAAGATCAGATGAATTGTAGGTATGCCAGTACAGGACCTCTTCGGTGCGGTGCGTATTGGCTTTAATGAAATCAAGCACCCCGGCAAAGGCCTTTGAAGTGTAGGTTGGATCAAGGGATATGCCTTCCTGTTCCCGGGCCTGTTTGAGGGCATCAAGGCCTGCTGCGGTTGGCTCGCCATAGGCTTTGCCGAAATATCGATAGATAACGATCGGTGTGCGCAGATCCACAGATGGAATCATGCTGGATTTGGACTGTAAGAGTTTATAGGTTTTTTCCATGAGACCTCTGAGAGTTGCAGGGGTTGTAATCTGAAACGGCCCCAGATGGGATGCTGCTACCCTTATAGCGCATATTGTGGAGGTGATGCCTGCCAGGGCGCATCCCAGAGCGATGCCGGCCGCGGTTCCGTTCGATCCGAGCGGACAGAATATGTACTTGGGCTCGGCTAAGCCCTGTTCTGCAATTTGTTTTTTGAGTTCAAAGGCGGCATTCACAAATCCCAGGGTTCCGATGATTGACGAACCTCCCGCATAGAGAAAATAGGCCTGCGGGTGTTTAATTCTTTGGGGAAGATAGAATTCTATCCCGGTGCGCAGGATTGTTCCGGTGTACACCATTTCGGCCTGAAATTTATGAAACAACAGCATGTTCTGTATGACATAGCTTGTTATGGGCTGGTAAAAGAGCAGCAATGTGCAGTCAAGATTCAGCCGCCGGCAGAATATGGCGGTTGCCAGACCATGGTTGGTGCCGATTCCGCCCATGGTAATCACGTGCTTTTTGCCTTTTTGCAGCACATCGGCGAGAATAAATTCAAGTTTGCGCACCTTGTTGCCGCCGTAGATGTCTGAGCTGAGATCATCACGTTTAATCATGAGTTCGCCTTGGGAGAGGTGTTGGAGTCTTTGGATAGACGTTGGAAATGATCCGAGTGGAATCCACGGGATTTTATCTGCAAGATCAGGATAGATATCAAAGAGAATTGGTTGTTGATCAGCCTGATATGTCATTGCTTTCCTCCCAAATGGCGGTTCGTTTTATTGCAGAAAGATCGATTCCCCTGCGTAACAGGTAGCGCTTTCTCCCCCAATAATAGAAAACGCCGGATCCGATAAAGAGAAAGAAGAGTCCGATTTTGAGTGGTGAATTGAGGTCGATCAGAATTGTGGCGCTGAAGAAAAAAATCATGGTGAACCCGACAATGGGACAGAACCGGAGCCAGAATCCCTTCAGTTTGAATTTCGATTGCTCGTATTGCCGGACAAAGCGTTTGGGAAGGATCATGGATGCAATCAGCACCGGCAGGAAAATGGCCATTCCGCCTAATGCGGCATAGCTGCCAAAGGTTTCCAGGGAAAATCCGCTCAATACACCCAGAATGGAGAGAATCCATATAATGGTAAGCAGAATATGCGGTGTGGAAAAGCGTGTGTTGATTTTGCCAAGGACCTTGGGGAGAATATTATCATCGATAATTACCAGCAGTGATTTGGTGCCCACGATAAAGAGCGCATTCAGGGTGGTTGTGAGAGCCAGAATTGCTCCACCGGCTATAAAAAATATGTGGCCGGCGTTACCCATACACAGTGAACTGGCCGTAATAAGGGGTTCTTTGGGGCAGCCGTTGTCACAGTTGATGAGTCCGACCGTGGCGATTGCAACCAGTAAATAGATACAGGCAATCAGCGGGAATGCAATAAATAACGCCCGGGGGATTACCTTTCCGGGCTGCTTAATTTCCCCGCCGAGTTCAATGATTCCATTGGCTCCAAAGTAAGTGAATGTGAGCAGCGCCACTCCCAGCACAATATTTGACGGGCCGGCCCTCATAAAATTTGAGAAGTGTGATAGATCAATATCAGCAAGTCCGTTTCCCGAGTAGAAAAGCAGGGCAGATATGAGAATTATAACCATGATCCCCTGGATCTGGGCCGCAAGTTTAATGCCGAGGAGGTTGATTATGTAGAATATCGTCAACAGGGCTATCGCAAACACTGCGATGGGGACTCCTGGAGCAAATGCCCGGGCATAGTTGGCGCAGCCGATCGCATACAGCGGGATCTGACCGAAAAAGGAAGCCAGAATATAGGTCCATATGCCGACAAATGCTAGGCCGGGCGAAACCATGCGGCTGGGATATTTATAATTTCCACCGGTAGTCGGGATGGCCGAGCCAAGCATGGCAAGCGGCATCATGCTCAGAAAGACGGGAATGACTGCCAGGGCGAATGCTAGCGGCAGGGCCGGCCCGGCTATCTTGAGTACGATTCCGGTGAAAACAAAAATTCCTCCTCCAATGGTAAATCCTACCGCAATAAATGTAATTTCCGGAAGTCCCAGAACACGTTTCAATTCGCTGTTACTCACGGTTTGTCCCCTCAATATGTTCATTCCATAAAGTATTATTCAAACATTATACATGATTCTGACCATGTCGTGAAAAAAATAATGTACATCTTTCATCTTGTGCTCAATAAAAGAAAGAGAAGATGCATACTGAATTGCCGTCGTATTAAGCGCTTATAATTATCCGGTAAATCTTTAACCGGTTTAGCGGTAATCGCCCAGCTATGGGAATGCAGTAGGTAGAAACACCTAGCAGAATGAGAGAAAACACCTAATTTTAATGAGTGTTAGCATCTATTTACAATAGTTAATTGTACATGTATTTTAAATGCATACAGCGGTTAGACAGGCCGAACCCGATGAATGCTTTTGCTCTTTTATACTTTAGATATTTTTGCTATATTCTGTTGTCCCGCAACGGGGCGAGAGGTCATCAACATGAATTCTGTATTTTTATACACCCCGAAGTTTGAACAGTTTGAATTCAGCGAGCACCACCCTTTTAAACCGTATCGAGCTAAAATGGTGTATGAACTCTGTTATCGCTATGGTCTTTTTGACTATCCCTGGGTTTCAGTGCTGGATCCCGAGCCTGAGGATGCCTCAGAGATGCTCAGGTTTCATTCCAGGAAGTATGTTGAGGCATTGCGGGGTGCCAATAAGGGCTATTTTGATGTTAGCATGCTCAACCACGGGCTTGGCTCCTCTGACAATCCGGTTTTCAAAGGGGTTCTTGATTTTTCACTGCTTGTTTTAGGAGCAACACTTACCGGTGCAGATCGGATTGCTTCCGGCCAAGCTGATATAGCTTTCAATCCTATTGGTGGCCTCCATCATGCCGGGCCTGATTTCGCTGAGGGATTCTGTTATGTAAACGATATAGTTATTGCAATTAAACGTCTTTTCGAACAGGGCCTGGAGAGAATACTCTATGTGGATATCGACGCCCATCACGGCAATGGTGTACAGGATGCCTTTTACGATACCGACCAAGTGATGTTCGTTTCTTTTCATCAGAGTGGTGATACGATCTATCCGGGAACAGGATTTGAAAACGAGATGGGCACGGGCAGGGGATTGGGCTATACAGTGAATGTGCCTCTGCCTGAATACACAGATGATGATGCTTATACCAGGGCGTTCAAGGCAGTGTATCCTCCTGTTGTCCGGGCGTATAACCCTCAGATCGTAATTGCCCAGGTCGGACTGGATACTCTCAAAAAGGATCCGTTGACCAATTTGCGCTGTACCAATAACAGTTTTCAGGAGGTGATCTCTTTGATTAAACAAAGCAATTCAAAAGTGCTTGCCCTTGGAGGAGGAGGATACAGTGTAAAAGATGTCGCAAAGGGGTGGACGCTGGCCTGGGCTATCCTCAACGATATCAAGCCGCACGACCCATATCAGGGTCTCATAGGAGGTGCCATGTATGGATTTGAAACTTCAAGTGAAGATCTCTATGATCCTCCTCACAGAATTTCGGAGAATCTGAAAAAGGAAGTTGATAAATTTGTCGATCAGAAGATAGTTTTCATTGAAAAGAACGTATTTCCTCGTCTGGGGATAACGTGATGAAAACATTTAAGGGTAAGACTCTGTTTTTTTGATAGCATTACTTGACACATGCTTGGTTTGTTTCTAATAAACTAAGCCATTGGAGGTCGCATGGAAGAAAAAAAGCAACGCTATACAGTGAACGATAAAAGAGGTCAAGAAACTGAAGATGGGGGAGAAAAAGTAGCGAGTAAAAGCACTGATCCCCCAAAAAACGGGAAAATGGATCAGCCGGAATCTTTGCCGAAGATTGATTTTACAACTCTTGTCATGAGCTTTGCAAGTGCCGCCATCATCAACATGGGAAAAGTCCCGGACCCAATGACCGGTCAAGCCCAGAAAAACTTCGGATTTGCCCAGCAAAATATAGATATCATCTCTTTATTGCAAGAAAAAACAAGGGGCAACGTGAGTGAGGAAGAAGGAAAAATGATGGATCAGGTCTTGTATGAACTCCGTTTGGAGTTTGTAGAAGCCAAGAAAGGCAACGAATGAAGAAAACTTATGTTTCCCTGCGGTATGTCATCCTGATTGCGTTTTGTTCAGTTTTAATAGGCCTGTGGGTGGCAGCTGCACTTAAGATTTCACCTGTGAGCAAAGCGCAACCGTTCTGGAAAGAGGGCAATCCGCAACAGGCGCTTCAGGTTGTAATGCCAAGTCTAAGTGCTCTTGCAAATCAGGTGCGGCCTACAGTAGTTAATATTCGTACCACGAAGGTCGTTAATCGCAAGGATTTTTACCAGCGTTTTTACGGACCCCAGGAAGAGGGCGGCCCTTTTGAAGATTTTTACAAGAAGTTTTTTGAAAATATGCCGGGAAAGGAAATGGAACAGAGGAGTCTGGGTTCCGGTTTCATAATCTCACTGGATGGGTACATACTAACGAACAATCATGTAATTGCTGGAGCTGAAGAGATCCTGGTTTCCCTATCAGACAATAAGGAGTATCGCGCGAAGGTAATTGGAAAGGATGATAAGACTGATATTGCTCTGATTAAAATCGATGCCGGTGATAAAGAACTTCCGTCGGCATTGCTGGGCAATTCGGATACGCTTGAAATCGGGGATTGGGTGATTGCTATGGGGAATCCTTTTGGTCTTGGGCATACACTGACCCAGGGGATTGTCAGTGCAAAGGCCAGAATAATAGGCGCCGGGCCCTATGATAATTTTATACAGACTGATGCCGCAATAAATCCCGGCAACTCCGGAGGTCCCCTGCTGGACATGAATGGTCATGTGGTGGGGATAAATACCGCTATTGTTGCTTCAGGTCAGGGTATCGGATTCGCAATACCAATTAATATGGCAAAACAAATACTCGCTGAGCTCAAGGAAACAGGGGAGGTTGCCAGGGGTTGGCTTGGAGTGGCTATCCAGCAAGTGACCCCCGAGCTTGCCCGTGCAGTAGACCTTGATGAAGCAAAGGGCGCTATGGTAACGATGATCTATCCCGGCGATCCGGCCGATAGAGCCGGGGTACACAAGGGAGATATTATTATCGAGGTGAATTCACAACCCATCAAGGATCCTCATGGACTTACGCGACTGGTAGGAGATCTGAAACCGGGTTCAAAAATAACCATAGTCGTATGGAGGGATTCAATGGCTATCGAACTTTCAACCACACTCAAAAAGCGCGATGAAGAGCATGTGGCCGGTTTTGGACAGGACATGAATGACGCTGCTGAAACCAAGGACAAGCTTGGTCTTACCATAGTGGATATTACCCCGGATATTGCCAATAAGTACAGCCTGAAAGACCCTGGAGGTGTTTTGGTTATTGATATTGATTCTGAAAGTTCTGCGGCCAAGAGTGCCATCCAGCAGGGTGATATTATTAAAGAAATTAACCGCCATGAAATAACAGATATGCAGAATTATCTTGCAATGCTGAAAAATGTTAAAAGAGGACAGACCGTGCTTTTGCTAATTATCCGCAATTCCAGACCGTTATATCTTGCCGTGGATGTAGATTGAAGATACATGCACCAGCCAAGATCAATCTTTCCCTCAGAGTCCTGGGCAAGCGGCAGGACGGCTATCATGAGGTGCAAACTATCATGATTCCGGTAACGCTTTTTGACGAAATATTCCTTGAGCAAAAATCAAAAGGCGTTTTTTTGAAGGCCCCGGGCTGCAATTGTTCGGTGGAAGAAAATCTAGCGTATAAAGCCGCCAGACTTTTCCTTGACAAATCAGGCAAAAAAGAAGGAGTATCAGTTACTTTGGTTAAACATATTCCGATTGGCGCCGGTCTTGGGGGAGGTAGCAGTGATGCCGGGAGTGTTCTTCTGGCTATGAATACCATGTTTGATGAACCGTTCAAAAAATCCGAACTTATGTCAATGGCGAGAAAAATCGGTGCCGACTGTCCGTTTTTTCTTTTCCCTCGTCCTATGCTCATGGGTTCACGCGGCGACGAGGTCTTACACGATGTAAATGTTGAAGGAAGAGCCTTTCTTTTAGTTCTTCCTGCATTCGGAATTTCTACGGCCTATGTCTACTCACTTTTCAGGGCCCCATTGACTCAGGGCGTGGATCTTCTTAAAATAGATGGTGGTGGGAATAAGAAAATTGCACCAGAGAGGCTGTTGGTTAATGATCTTGAATCAGTTGCTTTTCAGTTGCACCCGGAACTTACCCGGATCAAGCAGGAATTGCTGGATGTCGGAGCTCTAGGTGCATTAATGTCGGGGAGTGGCTCGACAGTATTTGGTGTATTTCGTGATAAGGAACACATGTGCACTGCAATGGATAAAATGCCAACGCAAGAAGGGTATAGCTACATACCCACAACAGGAATGATGGAGGGGGATCAATGGAAATAACAGAAGTAAAGGTTTTCCCAGTAAGAGACAACGACAAGTTAAAAGCCTATGCATCAGTAGTTTTTGACAACTGTTTTGTGGTTCGAGATTTAAGGATAATTAATGGAACATCGGGTTTGTTTGTAGCTATGCCCTCCCGTAAAAGGAAGGATGGAACCTTCAGAGACACAGCCCATCCATTGAATATGGAAACTAGAGACAAAATCGAGAAGTCTATCCTTGAATCGTATCAACAAAAGATTGCCAGCGAGCCCTGATTCCATTATAGTGACCGAACTGCCATAATAGGTTAAGACTCCACAAGGGGAATCTTTCTGCTGGGATGTCGTCTAACGGCAGGACACGAGAATTTGGATCTCGTTATGGTGGTTCGAATCCACCCGTCCCAGCCAAATCAATTAAAGGAGATTAATTGGTATGGATTCAAGCATCTGTGTTTTTACCGGCAATTCCAATCGTGGTTTAAGTGAAAGTATTTGTGATATTCTGGGAATAAGCCTTGGTAGTGGTGATGTCGGGCGGTTTTCAGACGGGGAAACATCAGTCGATATTTACGAGAGTATCCGGGGTAAAGATATATACATTGTGCAGTCCACCTGCCCTCCGACGAATGAGAATCTCATGGAACTTTTGATCATGATGGATGCAATGCGGAGGGCATCTGCCAAGCGTATAACCGCCGTGATGCCATACTTCGGATATGCCCGGCAGGACAGGAAGGCATCACCCCGGACACCGATTACGGCAAAACTTGTTGCAAATCTGCTGGCAGTATCAGGTGCAGACCGTGTACTCACCATGGACCTGCATGCCGGGCAGATTCAGGGGTTTTTCGACATTCCGGTCGATAATCTGTTTGCCAAGCCTGTTATGCTGGAATATTTAAAGAAAAGGTTTGTCGAAAAAATCGTAATAGTTTCTCCGGATGCCGGTGGCGTTGAACGGGCCCGTGCTTATGCCAAACCGATCGAAGCAGACTTGGCAATCATCGACAAGAGACGGGTGGTAGCCAATCAAGCCGAGGTAATGCATATCATTGGAGATGTAAAAGGCAAAGAATGTCTCATCGTAGATGATATGGTTGACACTGCCGGTACACTAACAAAGGGTGCAGACGCATTAGTTAAGGCGGGAGCAAAAATGGTCTCGGCATGTTGTACACACGCTGTACTATCAGGACCGGCAATCGATCGTATCAATGCCTCCCCGCTGGAAGAGGTAATTGTAACCGATACTATCCCGCTACGGGATAATGCCAAGGGTTGCGAAAAAATTCATGTGCTCACTGTGGCGCCTCTTCTAGGTGAGGCCATCAAGCAGATATTTGCAGACGGGTCTGTTAGTGCTTTGTTTTTATAGATGAATAAGGCCTGTCAGACAGGCCTTATTCAAAAAATTCTAGATTACAGCAAACGGATAGTTGGCTTCCATGGAAATGCGTTGCAGGTATTTCCTCCGGTCTTCCTTGGGGCAGTCTGCCAGGGTCTTAATAGTATCGATGACCTTGATGGTTTCCTGATAACCGGCTTTTCTGCACTCGTTCATCTTGCTGAATTCGTAAAATTTGTAGCCGTTGATGTTGGGAGAAATGGTGATATCGGCAAGGTTTTTTTCCACGATGTTCAGCCGGTGTCCCCGAATGTTGGCGGCGTGATCCATGGCCTGAAGAGCGTTGTCGCAGCGTCTTTTGTGTACCTTCGGTTCCGTATCTACAGCAATTATCTTTTTGGCACCTAAAAGATGTGCGGCCATAACCGGGACGACACTGATGATGCCGCCGTCCATGAGTACTCTGTCATTATGCATGACAGGTTTGCACAGTCCCGGAAATGCACAGGAAGCATATAGGAATGTGGGCAGCTCACCCTTGGTCACTGCGACTGCCTCGGCCGTATTATAGTCTGTGGTCAGCGCGGCAAAAGGGATCGCTGTATCTTCGATCATAAATTTGTTCGAATGGAGAACCCCGTCCCCCAGGATGTTGGTATAGGCTTTTTTTACCAGTTCTTCCGAGAGGATACCCATGCGCCACAGGGAATTAAGGAAGCCGAAGGTGAAGGTCATGAAGGAAATGGTCTTTGTGAGGAGATTTCCCCTGTTGCGGTTGATGGATTGTTCCATCCTGCCAAGCATTTTGTTATTCGAGAACTTATTTGCGAAGAGGTCTACATAGTTGGGGTCTTTAATATAGGCATACACTGCGCCGAGAACGGAGCCGACACTGCAACCGACAATCAGATCGGGTTCGATGCCATTCTCGTGAAGTGCCCTGAATACTCCAAGGTGGGCCATGCAACGTACACCACCTCCTCCCAGTACAAGAGCTGTATTGTATTCGCTCATTTAATTATATCTCCCTTACATTAAAAAGCCGTGGCATTTGTGCCACTTTCATATACAGGCAGATCCTGTTGTTCATTTTTCGGTGGAGACGAATCTTCTTCCAGTTTCATATGAATGTCGCCATCACGTTCATATTGTTCATAGGCATCCTCGGCCTCGACCAGAATGTTTCTGGCCAGAGAGGAGTCCTCTTGTTCGTACCGCTCTAGATCCTGCATGAAGCCTGTTTTGTCCATGCGGTATGACAGACGGTCGGTTCCTTCGGGGTACGAGCGTTTTCGTTCAAGCATTTCTGCTATATTTTGTTGATATTTATTCTTCCAGACAACATCGACTACCTTGGCTACCTCTTTTGCATACGCATCCAGGTGAGCGGTAATTCGGGGGTTTTCAATCAGATCTTTCGCTTCCTCGGCAGTTGGCCGGGCATTGTGCCTCTTGCAGACATCTCTGAGAATTTGGGGGTTATCGATAATCATGCACGGTCGCAAAAGATTGTCGGTATGAGGCTGATGCTGTCTGATAGCCGTGAAGAACGGAGATTTGAGCGCTTCGAGCAGGCTGTGCTGCTTGATGTTATGCGTGGCGAAGTGAGCAAAAATGCACGGTTCAACATCGCCCTTGTGATTGATATGGAGATATCTTCTGCCGCCGGCGATACAACCATGCACGGCCGGTGCATCGGCCCAGAAATCCATGATGAAGAGCGGATGTTTTTCCCGGTAGGTTTTGATGTATTCACCATAAGTAACCCTTTGCTCGGCAGACGGCATCAGTGAAAGGTCCGGATTTTTGACAACCGGCATGAAGAGGAAATTCCAGGCGTACATCACTCCCCGGTTTTCCCATGTTTTGTAGAATGCCTCGCTGGTCATCAGATCGTAGTTGCGTGAAGTCAGGACCAGGGACATGCCGAACATGAGATTGCGCTGGTTTAAGAACTCGATTGATTGGATGACCCGTTCATACACACCGGGGCCGCGCATGAAATCGACTTCATTTTTATCCCCATTCACGCTGAACACAATAATGAAATTTTTTAATTCAGCGATCTGGTTGGCCACCTTTTCCGTAATTAGGGTGCCGTTGGTAAATACCTGGAAGAGGCAGTCCGAGTGTTTTGTGGCCAAGCGGTAAAGGTCATTGAACCTGACAAAGGGTTCCCCGCCTAAGATAGTGTAGAGGTAGGTGCCCAGTTCTTTGCCTTGGGTGATTATGTTATCAAGATCCTCGACGCTCAGATCGGCATCTCTTTTGTAGTTTTCGGCATAACAGCCCTTACAGTTCAGATTACAGCGCATGGTCGGGCTGATCAGGATTGAGTACGGGGCGGTAAAGCCGTATTTGGCTTGTAATCTTTCACTTTTCTCGATCCATTTGAGCGAGCAGTTGCCGAACAACAGCTTGATCACATTGGCTACCTGCGCCCTGTCTTTTTGCATTAGATTGATAAACCATTGTTTGGAGCCCGGATTAGCCTCAAGCCAACCCATGAAACGATCAAAGGGTTCGGTATTACCAAAATGGGTAGCCATCATAGCCAACGCCCGGATCACTTTTTGGAAGTTTTTTTCAGGTGATTTCTGCACATATTTTACAACTCGATCGGTAGTGAGGTTTATGGCCAGCTGTTTCGAGCCTCCCTTAATTGCATTTACAAAACCCATGATTCCCTCCTTGACAAAATAAGTGACTATGCATGAGCAAAATGTATGCCTAGTTGAAAAGATTACAATCTGGTGTAATTAATTGATATTAAAAGATATTAATATTTAACAGTAGAATTGTTAACCGAATATTAACTTTTAATGTGAAATAATTTACTCTTTACGGAAAGAGATTTCCTTTTTTTCTTCTCGAATTGAAAAATATTAGCAAAATGTCTGGGCCTTATATCAGGGGGAGGTATTCATTTCAGGTCTGAACTGCAGGGCTTCGGCCAGGTGATGTTGATCAATTCCTGGACATCCATCCAGGTCGGCGATTGTGCGGGCAACTTTTATGACCCGTTTATAGCCTCGCATACTCAGGCTGAAGCGCTGCATGGCCTTGATCAGAAGGGATTTGCATTGAGGCGTTAGGGGGCAGACTGTATCGAGATGGGTATCCGGTATCATGGCATTGATAAATCCCCGTTGTCTCTGGATATTTTGTGCCCGGGTCACATTCTGACGAATCACGGTCGACAATGTTGCCGGGTTGCGGTTCAAAACATCTTCGGCATCGACCGGGTCGACCCAGACATGGATATCGATCCGGTCGAGCAGGGGGCCGGATACCTTTGATCGGTATTTGGAAATCTGAGTGGGTGTACATCTGCATTCCCTGGACGGGTGGGAGAAGAAACCGCAAGGGCATGGGTTCATGGCTGCAATCAACTGGAATCTCGCCGGGAATGTCACGGAACTATTTACCCGCGAGACCGTGATTTTGCCGTCTTCAATGGGCTGACGCATGGCCTCGAGCACACTGCGCTTGAACTCGGGCAGTTCATCAAGGAACAGGACCCCGTTGTGGGACAGGGTTACTTCACCCGGAGCCGGAATACTGCCCCCGCCTACAAGACCTGCGTCGGATATGGTGTGATGCGGCGATCTGAATGGCCTGCGGGCAATGATATCGTTATTCCCCAGCCTGGCTGCGGCCGAGTAAATCCGGGTACAGTCAAGTATTTCGTTTCGAGTAAGTTTTGGTAGGATCGATGGCATACGTTTGGCCAGCATCGATTTGCCTGCTCCGGGTGGGCCGATCATTAGCATGTTATGGCTGCCAGCCGCAGCGATTTCCAGTGCTCTTTTGGACAAAGCCTGGCCGGTTATTTCACTCAAGTCCGGCAAGGGTTGGATTTCCTCAGGAAACTCGCTGTGATAATCCAGGCGAATACCCGGAGTGTTTTCTCTTAGGATTTGTACCACTTCTTTCAGATCACGAACCGGCCAAACCTGCGTTCCAGTCAGACAGGCCTCTTTTGTATTAGCCTCGGGGCAGACAATACCCTTAAGGTCCAGTTTCCTGGCCAGGAATGCGGCTGAAATTACACCCCGAACCGGTCTGATTTCGCCGTTCAGACCCAATTCGCCGACAAAAAGGTAATCCATAACCTCTTTTTTAGGTACGAAGCCAAGCGCAGCCAGGGTTGCAACAGATATGGGCAGATCAAACATGCCACCTTCTTTTTTGACGTCTGCCGGTGCCAGATTAAGGGTAAGCCGTTTTGGAGGAAACTCGAGGCCGGAATTGGTAATGGCGGAGCGCACACGTTCCCTGCTCTCCTTGACCGAATTGTCCGGCAACCCCACAATGGTAAATGCAGGCAGCCCGTTGCGTACGTCAGCCTCAACCATAACCTTGAGCGCGTCGGTTCCCCACATGGCTGCTGAATATACACATGCAATCATCTAAATACATAATAATGATGGAAAATTAATTGTCTAGACCAGTAGTAAAATATTAATCAAGTCAAAAGGGTACCATTAAGATCGCTCCGGGAATTTCATGCGAACTATAAATGAGTAAAATCTGTTTTTTTATCCGCAATTGTAAAGGCAAGGTATTATCTTTATACGAACACTTACATTACCTAATGATCTTAGTACCTACCAAAAATTGTGTGTAAACATAGCAGGGCTGTTTACAGCCCGAATAGGGTCTTTACCATCAGCCGCAGCTGCAATCGTCGCCACCGCCTTTGCCGCCCATATCAGTGCCGTCGCTGTAATCTATCAGGGTCTTAAAAGTCATGTCTTTACCATACGTTGTCCCGGCGCTGTTTTGTGCGACGATGCGGTAATGGTAGATGGTGTTCGAGTGAAGTCGTTCGGCTTCAAGTGTAACCATTATATTTTCCGTGCCTGAACCGGCATCCATAATTTTCTTGCGTCTGGAAGTCTTGTATTTGGTATTCATTCCATATTCGAAGTAGTATGTTGTTTCCAAACCGTCCGGATTTACGATAGCCTGTAAAATAGCGGTAGTTTTGTCAATGGAGACCGCCCGCAACGTGTATATTGTCGGAGATTGTTCTGCAGCCAAGGCCTGCCCTGGTTTTGCTAGTATAAATAGTGTTATAAATACCATCAAAAGAAGCAGGAAAAACCGTCGGAGATGAACCGTATATTCTTCTTTATCTGCAGTCGCATCCATTTTATAGTATCCGATTTTACTCTTTGATTTATTTGAAATCAACATAACGATCACCTTTCTTTGGTAAATGTTATTTATTAAACTTTAAATAGGTTCCAAGAGAAATTTTTCAAGTCTGCCCATGAAATTTATGCTATTGACAACAGTTTTTCAGGGATTATCTTATTATATATTTTTTTCTACGTCGAATTATATGTCTCTGTGATGATGCCTTCTTTCCTTTTTCGAAGACCTTTAGGCTTGAGAAATTTTGTATGCAAAAATGTGTTGTTGCTAAAGACGAAAGGAGGTGAGTTTCCATATATAAGCAAATAAGCGGCGAGGATGGGTGGGAATATCTATTAGGAAACCAACAAACACCAGACACAAATAAGGAGAATAATCATGAGAAAATATATGATCAGCCTGACAGTAGGATTAGGGCTGCTTCTGGCATTAACCGGGCCGGGGCATGGCTTTATCGACGGTGTCGAATGGTCAAAGGGTCAGGTAAATATCAATTCCGCCGATGTTTTTGAGCTTGTGCAGGTATTTGGTGGCAATGCCGAGGTTGCCAGAAACATAATCGAATACCGCGATGCCAATGGCCCGTTTGCAAACCTGGATGAACTGGCCAATGTGATGGGCGTCAGCCGGATGCGTTTGAATACCCTCAAGAAGCATCTCAAGGTTCGGGGATATTCAAACCTTCAGATCAGAGAACCTTGATTTGGCTGTTAAAAGAAAATTTCTGCAAAATAAGAAACGGCGCTTTATAAAGGCTGGTGGAAAATACGTGTTCTACCAGCCTTTTTTATACCTGCAGCGTAATTATATAGAGCTTGTGTACAATTTGGACGATGTTATTGCTTAGAGCAAGTCCAGGGAAGGGTATTTGAGAGTAAAAAATCAGGAATGGCCTGTTGAATGCAGCTGGAATTTAATAAAAAAAACATCCACCGCTCATTTGAGCGGTGGATGTTTTACTTGCTTTGTTACATGCAACCGGTATTAGAAATCGTACTGGAAGTGAACACCGATGTACATGTCGCTACCGAGTTCTTCGCCGAGTATGTCATCGCCCCAGTTGAAGTAAGCGACTTCAGGCTGAATGTAGAAGCCCTTGGTAATGCTGTACTTGTAGTTGATGTACAGAGCATAGTTTGACACGGAGTCTTCCAAGTCAAGATCTTCTTCATCAATTAAATCCTGATAGTCTTCCGTGTCGGACTGCTGGTATCCGGCGCCTAGGTAAAGGGTGTTGTCGCCCATGGGTACACCAAACTCCAGGAATCCGCCGAAGCTGGCTACATCTTCAACGTCGTCACCGTCGTCAACTGAAATGGGAGCACCGGCGGTGATGAGCCCGCCCCTCTGATCGAATAAAGAGGCCCAGATAGCTGCGTTCATGGCATACCATACCGAAACATCAACGCTGGCCATGTCGGTCTTGGCGGTCGCATCAAGAGACACACCCCAGCCGCTGATATCCACATCGTCTATCTCATCGGTTATGCCTTTCAGTTTATACTGCTGGTACAGGACGCTGGGGGTGATGCTGAGCATGTCCATGTTGAATGTGGCCGAGGCCATGATTGCCGGGATGATATCTTCGGCCAAGTAAGCGCTAGAGCCCCAAAGCCCGTCGATGCTAGTGTCTACTTTGGTGTCTTCAATGGCGATGTTGAAGGCAAAATTGTCACCCTTGTGGGTGAAGCGGATCTGTGGATTTCTGCCGGTGTACAGACAGCCGGCGCCGATACAGGCATCGTCACTGGCCAGCCTCTGGTTGGCAAAGTGCAGGGAAAAGATCGACCAGGTGTGTCCCACTGTCAGCAAATTGCCTTCGCCCATGTTCCACTGGCCGTAGGTGTGACGCTGGCTCCAGCCAGAGCTGCTGATGCCGCTCTCGATATACACGAAGATATCGCCGTAGCTGGCACCAATTTTGAGGCGGGAGTTGCCCGGGTTTGTCAGGAAGAAGGTCGTCTGGGAATCTTCTACATCTAAGTATTCAATTTCACCGGTTTCTTCATCGACATCATACATTTCTCCGAAATCAGAGACCTGCCAGCCGACATCCAGCCTGGCGCTGCCGCCCAGGGTAATATCTACGTCACCAGCCTTGAACGAGGCTGCCCAGCTGGGCAGAGCAAGCCCGATGACCAACAGTGTTGCGAGCCCTAAAACCAATAATTTGTTTCTCATAACCAATCATCCTCCTCTATGGGTTTTTTTCTTTGCCTACATTCGCTATTTTTTACCAGCCCAGCGATGTAGTGCATTACTTACGTTTAAATACAGTTGTTCCTTATAATCAGTATCACTTTTCATTGCAAGCGGCAATTCTTTTTCCGTTGATACAAGACAAAGCTGCTCCATGCTATGAATATAATACAATATACATGCCAAAAGAATAAACACAGCAATATCGAATAATTGCAAATAAAACAATTGAAAAAGGTTGTATTTATTCAACACATCTCTGCTGAGGAGTGCAAAATTAATACAGGCTTTCAGGGTGAAAAGAAGAAACCGAAGAGCATCATTATCACGGGCAGGCTAATCAGAGATGCAAAAAAGCTAGCCACCATGAATTGATTGACAATAGAACGGTTGCCTCCTTCACGCTCGGTTATAATCGGAACGGCAGTAATCGGCGGCACAGCCGACTGCAGGATGATGATCAATGCCACGTGAAACACAGGCCGTACAAGCAGCAGCAGAACAAGAACAATCAGGGGGAATACCATGTTTTTCAAAGCTACGAATTTCAGGGTTTCAGCCAGGAAAAGTCTGCCCTGGCGTTCGAAATCAATAAATATATTGCCCCCCAGGATAATCATAAGCAGGGGCACGGTCATAGCCCCGACCAATTTGAGACCGGATGAAACAAACAGCGGTATCCATTGATTAAGACCTGCAAGTCTGATCGCTATTGCCAGCAAAGTGGCGACCAGTACGGGATTCAATATCCTTTTCAGGCGAATTCCGCTATGTTTGCCGAAGAATAGCGGAGCGGTATTGAAGAAAAAGGCAGGGTAGAACAGGGTAAAAAGAAAGAGATCTACCAGGTAGGATGATTGTGAACCGAACATTTCAACAATAATTGCCAGCGGGAAAAAGATCCCGTTCTGGAAAAACAGGGACAGGCGGAATTCTCTGCGATTATTTCTGCTGCTGATGAAAGAGAAGGTCATGGTCATGATCCAGACAAGGGCGGTGAACGCCAGCCACCACAAGGGCATGGTCCACCACAGGGGGGTTTGTTGGGGTTCGAATGAATAGGTGATATTGGTAAAGATCAGGCAGGGCAGGGCAATGTCGATTGTCAGGGCGGAAAGAGGGGGCAGGACATTGCCTATCAGGATGCGTTTGCTCAAGAGCCAGAATCCCAGGATGCCGATTACCAGCAAGGTTGCCACTGCACTGAAGTTTGATATGAAGAGCCCCATTGTTTAAGCCTTTTCCGTAAGACTGCTGAGCATGTGCGCTATGTCGGTTGCAGACTTTTGGCAGCTGAAATTTTTAGTATATGAAGACGCCTATTGCTCTTTCTTTTTGCTCTCCTTGGCCGGAGCGCTTGCAGGCTCATCGCCTGTTTTCGCATCTCTCATAAATCCCTGGGCAAGAGCGGTGATTCCTGCCATGCTTCCGAGCTGCATGGTATCAACGGCCGTACTGGGTACAATAACCAGAGATGCATTTTCTCTGAGCCCTTCATAAAGCATGTGCATGCCTCGCAGGTGCAGGGCGGTCGGGTTATTGACATAGGTGCGGGCGGCTTCCTCGAACTTGATAGCCACCTGTTTCTCGGCATCTCCGAGAATGATTCTGGCCGAGCGCTCCCTGCCCGCCTGGGCTTCCATGGACATTGCATCCTGCAGAGCCTGGGGGATGTTGACGTCCCTCATTTCCACCGATAATACCCTAATACCCCAGGGTTCTGTGCGGGCATGGATGATTCTTTCCAGTTCGTGGTCAATCGCTTCCCGGCCCACGAGCATTTCCGAGAGATCGCTTTTGCCGATGACATCTCTAAGGGCTGTCTGACATGCCCATGATATGGCAACATTGTAGTCTTCCACCTCCAGCGAGGCCTTTTCCGGTTCAAGAACCTGCCAGAAGAGAACAGCATCCACATCTACCGGCACGGTATCTTTGGTGAGCGTTTTTTCCGCACTGAATGAGGTGGTAATAACCCTCTGGTCAATCAGGTACGGTACGGTATCAATTATGGGGATGATGAAGAAGATGCCCGGACCCCTTAATGCCCGATATTTGCCCAGACGCAGAACCAGAGCCCTTTCCCACTGATTGGCGATTTTAATTGAAGATGCAATAAAAAGCGCTACGATGAGCGAGCCGATTCCAAATATGGCGGCCTGTCCTTGATTTGTTTCTCCGGAGAGGGTGTAGGCGTACCAGGCGCCAGGCAGAAAGATAATCAGGAAAATCAGAACCGGCAGTAAATTGACCTGTTTTAATGGCACGAATTGCTTATCCATAAAAAATACCTCCTAGAAAAATAGATTGAATAATCTCAAAAAATTCGAGAAATCATACACTGCCATCACTAAGAACTCAGAAGACATATTACATGATATAATGTTGAGTTTAGTGAAATCAAGGATCTTTAATTGTATTATATACGGATTGGATTGTCAAAAAGCCCTCCGGTCTGTGTTTTTACTGCTAAACATCAATGCTGGTAAGAGCCGGTGAACCGGCCATATTATGCAGAATCAGGCCCAGGATCAGGCCCTGGATGATCCAGCCGATAATGCAAACCCCTACGGCACGCATGGTAGAACGATAGTCAAGGGCCTGCCGAACAGCTATGATCATGGCAATGAGCATCCAGATCGAAGAGATGAGAAAGACAACGCCGAAAAGCCCCGGGATAATGCCTATGATTCGGATCAGACCGGGGGCACTGGAGAAACCGATAGTGCGCAGCAGTTCGCCGTAGTTTGAGCGGGTCTGTGGTTCGGGAAGCAGCTTGGTGCCGATAATATATGTCAGAAATGCCCATATAAACCAGCTGATCAACGCTGATATGGTGCCGGTTATTATAAAACCGAATCCGCCTGTCACATGCAGACTGCCGAGGCCGGCCGCAATACTGGAGAGTATCACCACTACCATGGCCTGGCTCATGGAAGACGGATCAGACTCGACCTCTTCATAAAGCGCAATATCAAGTTTGGCTGCCCGTAAAATCCGATTAGTAAAATTGCTCATTTAATGAGTCCTCCTCCTGGTCACGTAAGCGGAATATCGCAACAGGGTGTTGCCCATAGCTCCGACCCTACATTATGAATCGCATTATAGCATGGTTTTTATTGGTCAGAAAAGCCTATCTCTTTTATCCAGCCTGTTTATGCCGGCGCAGGCGGCATCTTGGATTGCCTGGTTGTATTCGATCAAGTTGGTGCTGCGGTTGATAATTTCATTCTCATGCGCTTTGTAGCAGGGACGGTACTGGTTCATGATGTTGACATAGGTGTTTTTTGAAATTTCTTCAGCCAGAAACAGCATGACTTCAGGGGTATTGGCGATGGAATTCGGCATCACCAGGTGACGTACCAGCAGCCCTTTGACTGCAATACCCTGCTTGTCAAGCGCTAAATCCCCCACCTGCGAATGCATTTCAATGATGGCTTTTCGAGCAATGCTGCTGTAATCCGGTGCCTGGCAGAAACGCCATGACCATTTTTTATCCCAGAACTTGAAATCAGGCATGTAGATATCGAATATTCCATCGAGAAGTTTCAATGTGTTCACCTTGTCATATGTCCCGGTGTTATAGACCAGGGGTATATTAAGGCCGTGTTCAATAGCGATGGGCAATGCTTCGAGGATCTGGGGCACAACGTGAGACGGGGTAACAAAATTGATATTGTGGCAGCCGTTTTTTTCCAGGCTGAGCATCATTGAGGCGAGCTGCTCCGGAGAAATATCAGCCCCCTCGTTGAGATGGCTGATATCGTAATTCTGGCAGAACGAGCACATAAGATTGCATGAACTGAAAAAGATCGTGCCCGAGCCGAAGCGCCCTACCAGCGGCGCTTCCTCGCCGAAATGCGGGGAAAAGCTGGCAACTCTGGCATAGCGTCCTGTCCGGCAGAAGCCGGCCGTGGATTTTGTACGGTCGACTTTACACTCCCGCGGACACAGGTCACATTTCTTCAACCGGGCGAGGGCTTCATCAATACGCTTTTGTAAGATACCGCGTCTATGCAGTTGTTCGTAGGATGGCCTCGACATCAATACTGTTCCATCAGCGCTTGTACGTCCCCATCAGCTCGGTCATATCGAGGATGTGCCCCTCCATCGCCTTGAGCAGTTGTTTTTTTGTCACTTTCGCCGGCAGATTCAACATGCTGTCCAGGGCGTAGAGCTTGAAGTAGTAACGGTGCGTTCCGCCGGGAGGGCAGGGACCGCCGTAGCCTGTCCTGCGAAAGTCGCTGACTCCCTGGGTTCCCCCCTGGGCCGGATGATCTTCATTCGTCATCTTTTCGGGAAGCCCCGTGATGTCGGACGGGATGTCATAGTAGACCCAGTGGACCCAGGTCCCCATGGGGGCGTCCGGGTCGTCACAGATCAGGGCCAGGGCCTTTGTGCCCGAGGGAAGCCCGGCCCAGGTCAGGGGCGGGGATACATCGGCACCGTCACAGGTGTATTTAACCGGAATCATTCCCTCGTGCTCAAATGCCGTACTTGTTATTTCCATGGTTTCACCTCCTTGAGCCCATAGTGCATTTTGGGTTGGGCTGAGTGCCGGAAAAAAGAAAACCGCCAGCCAGATCAGAATAGACACTGTTTTCATTCCGACCTCCTTTATTTATTATGTGCTGCGATTTTTCTCCAGGTTCGAATAATCATCACGATTCGCCTCCTGCATGATTTCCTTGAGGCGCAGGGCGTTATGCGGGGCGTATGCCTGGTAATCGTTATCGAAATACACAAAGGCTTCCAGATCCCATTTCCTAATCCTGGCCGCCCAGGATGCAAGTTCTTCTTCGGAATACTTCGAGGCATACAATTCTTGCGAACCATGCAGGCGGATATAGACAAAATCCGCGGTTATGGCCTCGTGATAGGGGTGCCGTCCGGCCGTATCTGCAATGCACCAGGCAATGTTATGTTCTTTGAGAATTGCCAGGGCGTCTTTACCTGTCCAGCTTGTGTGTCGGGCCTCGATGGTGTAGCGGTAGTCCGGATTGAGATGCCTGCAGAATGATTCGAGCATTAAGCGGTCAAAGACCAGGCTGGGCGGCAGTTGAAACAGGATCGGCCCGAGCTTGTTCTTCAGCGGTTTCAGGCTGGTAAAAAACACTCCCAGAGGTTCACCGGCGTCGGTGAGCCGCCTGATATGGGTGATATACCGGTTGGCCTTGACCGACCAGAGAAAATCTTCCGGCGTCCTGGTGTACCATTTTTCGAAGGTCTCGGGTTTCATCTTGCGATAAAAGGTCGCATTGACCTCGATGGTCGAAAAAATGCCGGCGTAGAATTCCAGCCACCGGATCTTGGGGCAGGCTTTATCATAGAACGATCCTTTCCAGTGGTCGTAGTTCCATCCGGATGTGCCGATGTGTACCGGCTTCATCTGATTGAAACCTGGGAGCCGATTAAATACATTATCCGATATGGGGCATGAGCGTCCATTTGATCGTCCAGGAATTTTTTTCACCATCGTACTCGAGACATATAATCCCGGCATTTTGAAACCTGAATACATGGTAATCCACAGAGCCCGTGATCAGGTAGGATGTCAGCGATTCGAGAAAGGGCAGATGGCCCACGATCATGACATTGTCGTCTGGCTTTATACCATCATTGGCAAACGCTTGAACATCATCCAGAGGATCAAGGCCCTTTGTTTCGATTATCCCGCCTTGAGGATCAAGCGCCGCGGCAAAGATTTCAGCGCTTTGGCGGGCGCGTTTTTTCCCGCTGTGGTAGATTTGCGCTACATCTACCCTGTGGTCTCTGGCCAGAGCGGCCATTTGTTTCACCTCGAGGCGTCCTTCCTCAGATAGGCCCCTCTGTGGGTCGACCTCTTTCGGCAGGCTTTTGCCGTGCTGCACAAGCATCAGTGCCATTGTCTCACCTCTCCTGTTTCCGGCTCCGGCGTCCCTGAGAGATATTGAAATAACCCGGTCGCCTTTCATTTCCCGCATCAGGAATTACAATATACATAATAACGAATTGGAACAGATAAAAAAGATCTGAAAAGGAGGGGGCTATGCCAGGGATCCACATAAAACAGCTCATTGAACGGCAGCGCACGTTCTTTAATTCCGGGAAAACCAGGCAGGTTGATTTTCGTATTGATCAGCTTCGGGCATTGAAATCAGCTATCATAAGACATGAAAGGCCGCTGATTGAAGCTCTGAGAGCCGATATGAATAAACCCGAACTGGAGGCCTATGCCGGTGAGATTGCGCTGGTGCTCAATGAGGTCAAGCATGCCATCAGAAAAATTCGATCTTGGGCTAGGCCAAAGATCGTGCCGACCACTTTGCCCCTTATTCCTTCGAGATGTTCAATCTACACCCAACCCTTTGGAGTAACATTGATTCTCTCCCCGTGGAACTATCCCTTCCAGCTTGCCGTTGCCCCTCTGGTAGGGGCCATGGCAGCCGGAAATTGCGCCATTGTAAAACCGTCCGAAATCTCACCGAACACCTCCGAAGTAATGGCCAGGATGATAAATGAGCATTTTAATGAGGATTATGTGTCAGTTGTTACGGGAGATGCCCGGGTGGCCTCGGATCTCTTGAAGGAGCGTTTTGATTACATATTTTTTACCGGAGGAAGCCGTGTCGGCCGAATCGTGATGGAGGCTGCTTCTCGGCACCTTACCCCGCTGACTTTAGAGCTGGGGGGTAAAAGCCCCTGTATCGTTGATAAAAGTGTTCAGCTTGATTACACGGCCAAGCGGATTGTATGGGCTAAGTTTTTCAACGCCGGCCAGACCTGTGTTGCCCCGGATTATGTGCTGGCGGATAGTGCAATAAAAGAACGTCTGCTCGAGCGTGTGAAATATTGGGTGAGGTCCTTTTTCGGTCCGGACCCGTCCCGCAGTCCGGATTATGCCCGCATTATCAACCATAACCATTTCGCTCGGCTGGTTGAATTGTTCCAAGGAGCTCAGATTGTAATCGGCGGAAGTTTGAACGAAGAAGATCACTATATCGCACCGACCGTTATCGACAATGTTTCTCTGGATGATGCCCTAATGCAGGACGAGATATTCGGCCCTCTGCTTCCAATAATTGCATATGAAACCTTGAGTGAGGCGATCGATATCGTTAACGCCAGGCCTACGCCCCTGGCACTTTACTTTTTTTCTTCTGACAAAGAAAAGCAGGAGCGAATCCTTAAGGAGACATCATCCGGAGGGGTCTGCATCAACGATGCCGTAGTGCATTTTGCCTCACACCTTCTACCCTTCGGGGGCGTAGGCGAGAGTGGAATGGGCCGCTACCACGGCAAGGCCAGCTTTGACACCTTTTCTCATTTCAGAAGCGTCGTAAAGAATACGCTGAAAATCGATATTCCCTTGAGATATCTGCCCTACGGCAGGCTCAAACTTGCTCTGGTGAAATATTTATTTTAACGTCATTCATCTTGAAATCATTGCGGCTAGTTTTTCTTCCAGCAAGCTGAATTTGTTCTTTACGTAATAGTTTCGGGAATCATTCTCCAGAATGGACCCCAGTTTGACTCTAAAATCTATATCTTTAAATTTTTTGATTTTGTTTTGTAGGACTATAATTTCCCTGTCCGGCCTGACAGGAATATCAACACCTCTACGAATCAAAAATTCAATATCGAAACAATCTCTTATTTCTTCACGGTCCAGAAATGCTTGTATCTTGTTCTTCATGGTTTGTTCCAGGGTATGGGCTTTTACAAGGACTTGTCTTGTGGTGGATTTGGAAAAGGCAATTTTTTTCTGATAATCGCATTGTTTTAATTCTCTTCTTATTTCGATTTTCAGCCGTTTCGGATATTCAGCAGACCTCAATTCAAATAGGAGAATGTTATGTTTGATCTCGGCATCGCTAATTTCGTAGTCTTTTGCAAACACCTTTAGAAGAATATCAAAGTATTTTCGCTCAGATGTCCTTTTAATAAACCAGAAATCCAGGTCAACGGAATAACGATTTAATTCATGACAAAGCCTCAGCATCGTTCCGCCACCAAAAACAAGCGGTTCAAGTACCTTTGCACTATTCATTTTGTCGAGAACTTCTATTTCAAAGGCTTCATGTTTTTGAAAGATATCCATTTTTTTTCAACAGATTTTTCGTCTTAATCGGATAATTACGACTCAGACGTTCAATCTCGTTTGGGTCAAGTTTCCTCGCATCCAAGGATGAAAGGTCAAGACTGTAACGACCGTAAGACATAAGATAAAATGCGTCCAGAAGCGCTTTTTCCGGTGTTGCAATAAAAATCCCTTTTTCTTTTCTGAATTCGTCATATAAATTTGCCGCGATTTTGAAATAGCGAAAGACACTGCCGTTTATATGGATTTCTTTTGTCCTTTTGATAGCCACTGACTCGAAAAAATCTCTGTGTATCTGTGTCGTAATTTCGTAATAGTCCAGGGCAGTCGAAAGTGAAATATAGGAAGGGATCTGCCCAATATTGGCAAGCAGCAATTTGTCCTCCCTGACTGCTGCATTCCAGGTGTCCCTTAAAAGATACATGTTTTTCTTTATCCGAAGCAAGATGCCCTGCTTCGTGTATCGGCTTGCTGTAACTTTTGCAGAGTCTGCGCTGACACCAAGGACTCTTGATATATCCTCATAACCAAAATAGAATTTCTTGATTTTTTTCAGTTCGATTATCTTCATCAAAGATATATTATTAACATAATTGTTAATTATATATGCCTGACAGATGCCGTTTGTCAACAGGAAAGCATGTTTTTGTTTTGATAGTCTCCAAGAGCATGTTGTAAATAAAAAATCGCAAATCACTTTCATCCAAAACCATGATCGTATATAATCCCGGCCACAGGAGGATGTTATGAAGGTTGTGTTCCATGATGACTTTTATCAGATCTATACAGCCGACCCGGCTTCTGATGCAGGCCGAATGGAAGCTGTTATTGATGTTATTCAATCAGAGGTTGAATTTATCAATGCTCAGCCGGCTTCCCCTGCGGATATTGAAGCTGTGCACAGCTCCGACCACATCGAATATGTGAAGCGTCAGGGCCTGTATCCGATTGCGAGTCTGGCCGCCGGAGGAGCAATTCAAGCCGCCTTGATCGGGCTTGAAGAACCATGCTTTGGCCTCATCCGTCCTCCCGGTCATCATGCCTCGGCAAGTTCCTGCTGGGGGTTTTGCTACTTCAACAATATGGTTGTTGCCCTTGAGCATCTTAAGTCTCAGGAACTGATCTCCACGGCCTATGTCCTGGATATCGACCTGCACTTTGGGGATGGCACCGTCAATATCCTTAAAGGCAGGGATTATGTAACTGTCCATAATGTCGCAGCCAATGATCGCTACAGCTATTTGCAGGAGGTTCGTGATGAAATGGAAGTCTGTCGGGCCGACATTATCGGTATTTCAGCCGGATTTGACAATCATGAAGATGACTGGGGCGGTCTGCTTATAACCCAGGACTATTTTGAAATCGGCTCCATGGTGCGCGCAGCTGCAGACCGTAACGATTCGGGATGTTTTGCTATTCTGGAAGGCGGCTATAACCATTCGGTGCTCGGGCATAATGTAAAGGCGCTTATCACTGGGCTGTCTAAGGGATAAACCGGCTTAAGATTACCCCTTGCCGGGCCTATCCTCCGCCCGCAATTATTGATACTTTAAACCAGGTCTTATGATGGCCATCGTCAGCAAAAAAGTGTCGAGGAAAATTTTCCGTTGATGTATTTCATGTATTATCTGCATTCGAGCTGAAAAAATTCATTTATAATTTCTGTGACTTCCTGCGGTTTTTCCATTGGAATCAGGTGCCCCGCGCCTGCCACCATTTTGTAGGAGCAGTTCGCGATCATGCCGGCGGCCTTTTTCAAATCGATGTACGAGCGGTTTTCGCTGATTTCACCTTCCAGAATCAGGGTGGGGCACGATACATTTTTAAGAATCGGCCAGGGGTCGTAATTCACTCCACCCATGAACAGTGCTGCCTCTCTTTTGGGTGAACAGGCAAGCTGAAGTCCTCCGTTTTGACTCTCATTCATCCCGTGATCGATATACAAATCCAGCATTTCTTTGTCCCATTTTTTAAAAAGTTGTTTAGATGTCAAATAGTTAAGAGCATCCTGTTTGTGCTTCCATGAATCACGGCGTCTGATCGATTTGGCAGCCAGGGGGTGTTGTTCTACCTTGATCTGTGTTCGATAAAAATCCCGGGGCAGAAAAATTGGTTCGATAAGTATAAGGCCCTTGGATCTCAGGCCAAAGGTGGCATGGGCAATAGTCAGGACCGTGGCTCCCATGGAGTGGCCGACCAGATACGGGCTTTCTATATTGAGTTTCTTGCAAAATGTTGCCAGATCCCTGGCAATGATCATCCAGTCAAGGCCGCCCTGATCAGGTTCAAAGATTCGATGATCGCAAAAGTATGGGGCAATGACTCTATGCTCAGCGCAGAGCTTTCGGGCTATCGGATGCCATAACCAGGGCAGAAAACCGGTGGCATGCATGAGAATGATTGGTTGAGTTTTTCCGTTATAGAGAAGATAGGGAAGGTCAACCTCACCGATCTCCTGATAGAGATGCCGTGGTTCAGCGTTATGTTCCATAAGCTTTCTCCTTGTTCAATAATTGTATTACATTACATGATAATAATGTACCGGAACTGCATAGCAATGCACTGCTTTGGTTGTAGATCATATACACACCATGATCTTTTGATCGGCGATATTCTACCACAGTCCAAAGTGATCAACCATACATTCGTGGCGCTTTTTTGAAGAAGAAATAATCATGGAGTTGCGCAATGCCGGGTTCTACCCGAGTGCAATGGGACTATGATAGTGTGGGCCTTGTTCAGTGAGCCTGGATGTCGGCAGGATAGTGCTGAACGAGGTAGTGGATCATCTGGGCAATCACCATTTTCATTATATCAGGCGGCAGGAAATATCCATCTGCCTGCTGCATGATTGAATCGGTAACTTGTGCTACGGTTTCGGGCTCATCCATTGTGCGGGCATAAATCTCCTCGATAGTATTTCTGTTTTCTTTAGCAATCTCAATTGAACGTTTCACAAATGATTTGCCGTCTTGTCCTGTGAGGGCGCCGTAGTGTTCGGCAAGGTGGACCTCGACATCATACGCAGCCATCTTTTCCAGGCTTTGCTGGTAGAGATCGTAATTGGAATTTGCCGCGGTAAACACCGTGTCGCCGAAGGGAATGCCGCCGGCATCCGAGGCAAACAGTGCTTTTTCCTGCGGGACATATACCGCAATAGAACAGGAGGAATGACCGGGGGTCTCCAGGATCTGCATTTCCAAGTCTCCACACGTCAGGACACTGCCCTCGGATACTACCTCGTCGACTACGAAGCTTCTCACATCCAGGCAGTATTCCTGGGCCTTATCTTCCATTCCATTCGCGGCAAGGACGGCTTTGCTGTATTCAATGATGGTGCTGAGTGCTTTGGGTTGATTGAAACGATCCCGGGTTTTGCGGGAAGCAATGACCGTTATCCAGGGCATTCGTTTTTTGAAGTAAGCTACAGTCCCGACATGGTCGAAATGCGAATGCAGGATGAAAAGACGCTTTATACGCCGCTCATCAATATCGAACTTTTCAAATTGGGAGAGCACGTCCGGGATTATATTCGCCATGCCGCCACCCAGCAGAGCATATTCATCAGAGCCTTTTATGAGATATATGCAAGATTCAATACGTCCCAAAAGGAGTATTCTTTGAGTTATAAATCCGGGTTTGGTGATTATCATTTAAAGACCTCCTGTTTATTGAAGCACATATCTAATTGAATTTGCTGATGATGGTATCATGGACAATCTGCCATGTCAAAAGAATGAGGAGTTGTTATCTTTTGAACCTGTCCACAGATTGCGGATGCCTTAACTCTCAGGGTTGGTTGGAATAATTTATGCTGATAAGATGTATAGAGATGTGATAATAAATTCGTGAATTTCTATTTTATTGCATGAAATTCCCAGGAGTTTTATAGCGCTGCCAAGGTATTTATCGTTATGGCTGGACTGTGGCTTGTTGCAGGCCCGAGGCTGGGGATATTTTTTAAGGAGGATACAATGATGAAGAATCTCACCACACTTACCTTTGAAGAGCTGGATGAAGGCCTGGCTCTATTGACGATGAACCGTCCTGGCAATCTTAATTCAATCAATGCAACAATGCTTGATGAACTGGATGAATTGTTCGCCATGCTTGAGAGCAACCAGCGTATTCGCGTGATAATTGTTACCGGGGCCGGAGAGGGATTTTGCTCGGGAGCCGATCTCGATTACGCCCTTACTTTTGCCGACAATGAACAATTCTCAACTCCCGATAAATTTCTCAAGTTGGTTCAGGAGCGCTATGCCTCCATTATCTTGAATTTGAGACGCATTCCCCAGATGGTAATCGCAGCAGTTAATGGCCCGGCGGCCGGGGGAGGCTTTTGCATGGCCCTTGCCAGTGATGTGCGTATTGCTTCGCCCGAAGCCTATTTCGTAGCTTCTTTTATTAACATCGGGCTTTCCGGCGGAGAGCTGGGGTCTTCGTTTCTGCTGCCGCGTCTGGTAGGGCTTTCCAGGGCAACTGAAATTCTGACCACGGGCAGAAAAGTGGGTGCCGCAGAGGCAGAGCAAATAGGCCTGATAAGCAAGGTCGTAGGGAGAGAAGAACTCATTGCAACAGCAAAGTCATATGCAAAGATGATGTTGAGCAAATCTGCCAGTGGACTAAAACTCACCAAACGTGTTCTGGACCATAACCTAACAGCCGCTTGTCTGGAAGCAGCCATTGATCTGGAAAACAGAAATCAGACCATCATGGTGTTTTCCGAGGATTTTTTCAGGCTTGTCAAGTCATTTATCCAACGCAGAAGGAAAACATGATCACATGGCAGTAAGATGTCCGGCCTTCGGCCGAGCTGATTGGCGCTAAGATGTTCAGCGTTGCTGAGTTTCCTTGCGTTTTTTCAGATCGAGGGCCTTTTTGATACCCTTTTCTCTGATAACCTTGAATTTCAATCCGGTTTCAGTCAGCCGGTAAAAACGTTTGCCATATTTTTTCAGCAGCGACTTATCGATCTCAAACCCCAGCCCCGGTCGTGTAAAGGGCTTGAGCTTGCCCTGCCTGTCGGGTATGATCGGCTCAATAATGCCTTCCCTGAATTCTGGAATCCAGGATGGTGCCTCCATGGGATATTCAAGGGGCAGTTTGTTTTCCCTGTCTGCGAGCAACATATTCCAATTTATATAAAAGCCGATTCCGTTGGTCCAGGTATGGGGGCTGTAGAGTCGATCGTTATCCCTGCACATATCGATCACTTTCTTGACCTGCGCAATACCTCCGGCAAAGGATGCATCGGGCTGATAGATATCGAAACAGTCTTTTTCGAACATGATCTTGATTTCATCCCAGCCATAATTAAGTTCCGCACCCGCAATTTTGACCTTGGATACCTTTTTCAGGGCTGCGTTGCCGTTGTAATCGCGCGAATCCAGCGGTTCTTCAAGCCATTCGATTTTGTTGTCGTGGCATGCGCGGGCAAAATCTTTAGCCCGATCAAGATTCCAGGCGGGGATCTTATCGACGATGGTTACCAGCCAGCCCTGATTGGCATCGACCCCCATTACCAGGTCGTCACCCACCCCTTTCCTGACCACCTCGATTTGTTTGATGTCATCTTTGAGATCAATGTTTTTTACCCGCAGCTTGGCGGTTTTAAAGCCGCGTTCTTTCATGGCGAGCAGTTCTTCCACACGTTTTTCAGGCTGATGCATCTCTCCTGTGGAGAGATATACGTCTATGGGCCGGGCAATTCCGCCGAGCAGTTCATAGACCGGTTTGCCTTCTTTCTTGCCGATAATATCCCAGCAGGCAGGTTCGATCCAGAAATTTCTCCAGCCCAGGAAGCCGGCCTGCTTGAGCAGTCCCTGGATTTGCCCGATATCGGTTGGATCGGCCCCGATTAAATAACCACCGATCAGGTCCCCGAGTCCTTCACGCTCTGTACCCATGGAAACCCCGGCAGAGAAGCCTTCAATCCCTTCATCCGTGATGATTTTTACCAGGCTGAAATTATTATGTGTCTGCGGATAGCCTGGTATCCAGGTCGGCCAGAATGTTTCTTTCAGCGGAACGGATACATGATAGAGTTCAATGGCTTTGATTTTCATGTCCCAAGACCTCCTTATTAGTGTTTCAGCAAATCATGACATATGGTGTTGCACTTGCAAGGCAGAGCACGCTATATTGTCAGCAATGTTTTCAACAGTAGAGAATTTTAGAGATTTCGTCAAGGCGGGTTTTGTAACCGTTACAAAAGCCGGACGGATCTGATGATAACATCTCCCGTTTTTGTTGATTATAATCCGGGTATGAGAAATCGCTTTTCCTCTTAAGCTTCCAGGTTGTATAAGAAAAAAAGGGGAGGATATACTTCCTTTTCCTTTGCAATGCAAGGAGGAGCGTAATCATGAGAACCGGAGTGAGTTATTTTGGTTCCCGGGACCCCCGGCATGTCAAGAGAGACCTGGCGGATATCGTGGCCCACAACTGCAATTTTGTCGTCCATACCTACAGCGAAGCCGATATGTATTTCTATAGCGCCGTGATGAAAGAGATTGTCGACATCTCTCATGATGCAGGGCTTGACGTTTATATCGATCCCTGGGGGGTTGGCGGGGTTTTCGGTGGGGAGGCCCTGTCGCGCTTCGTGGCGGAACATCCCGATGAGTGTCAGCAGTTGGCGGATGGCACCCACGTACCCGCAGCCTGTCTGAATTCCGAAGCATTCTTGGATTTTATGAAAATGTGGGTTTTTTCCGCCATGAATACCGGGGCTGACATCATATTCTGGGATGAACCGCATTTTTATATCACCCCTGATACCTGGTCCGGCAGGCAGGGACAATCGCAATGGGCCTGCAGATGTAAACGTTGCCGCGATCTTTTCAGAGATAAGTTTGCGCGGGATATGCCGGTTGTAATGGACAAGGACGTCATCCGTTTCCGGGATGATTCGATCGTAAACTTTTTTACCGAACTGGCAGAATACGGTTCTTCCCTGGGCGTAAGAAACGCACTGTGCATTTTGCCGGATGAAACTCCCCTGAAAGGGGTCTCCTCGTGGGAACTGTTGGCACAGATTGAATCCATAGATATTCTGGGTACCGATCCCTACTGGCTCATCTGGGATAAGCCCCTTGAAGAGTACGTTGCCCGTTGCAGCAGGCGTATTCTCGATATTGCCGGGCGCTACGGAAAAGAAGCCCAGGTCTGGGTGCTGGCATTTATGATCCCTCAAGGCAGGGAAGAAGAAGTGGCTCGGGCGGTAAAAATTATGGTCGATCAAGGCATTGAGAATATTGCCGCCTGGAGCTATCTGGGCGGGGCTTTCATGAATATCAAGTCCGACAACCATGAAAGAGTCTGGGAAATTCTGGGGGAAGCCTATGGGGAAATTGTGTCGCGCTAGTCACATGCTAAAGTCGCAGCCATAATTCCCGCCAAAAAATAACCTGATATCGGCCAGGGATGAATAAGGCGTTTTTTTACCTGAAGGCAAAAGGGGCAGCCGAGGCTGCTCCCTTTTTTGCTCAATACCGTATTTTGCTTATCGCAGTGCTTTTTATCAAACCGGTTCAAAACCCTTGATGTTTTGGAGGTGATCGATCGTTTTCAAGAACATCAGGTCTCGTTTCTTAAGGATTTCCTCTTCGCTGCGGCCGTTGTAATCGTAGATTCCTTTCGAGCTTTTGACGCCGAGCTGGTTGGAATTTACCTTTTCCTCGATCAGGGCATTGCTTAGCCCTAAATTTTTCATAACATCATAGACAAGATTCAAACCGGTAAAATCAAGTGTCTGGACAACGCCGATGATCGGCAGCCTGATTCCAAGCGTATATTTTACTGCCTTGTCGATATCCTCGGGCGCGGCCCAGCCGTTGTTTATAATTTCCATCACTGTCATGCCGATCATGTTTTGAATGCGATTGACAATAAATGACGGCACAAATTGTTTCATGATGATCGGTTCTTTGCCCAGGCTTTTCATCAACTCTGCTGCAAATGTGACAACTTGGACTGATGTTTGTGGCCCCGGGACTACCTCAACCAGGGGAATGATATGAGGCGGAGCGAACCAGTGGGTGATTACCAGGCGTTCGGGATTATCGATTTCGACGATACCGAATACATCCAGTCCGGAAGTGTTGCTGGCCAGGACTGTGTCTTTGGGACAGCATTCATTCAATTGAGCGAATATTTTCTTTTTTACATCCGGTACCTCGGCAACAGCCTCGAGCACGAAGTCACAGCCATCAGCGGCGGTGCTCAGTTCGGTGACAGGATGAATGCGGCTGGTAATGGTTGAAATTTCATCTGCTGTGATGCTGCCGTATTCAGCAAGTGTCTCAAGGTTGGCCCTGATCAGTTCCATGGCGTGCTCAAGCGCCTGATCATTCAGGTCGACGAGGCCAACCTCGATCCCTGAGTGGGAAAAGACCTGGGCAATTGAATGCCCCATAACTCCGGCTCCGACCACCATTGCCTTTTTTACATTTTTTGGGTCCATACCTTGCTCCTTTCTTAAAAATTATTAGGCATCAAAAAGCGCCTGTGTTTTTTATCTTATGTCAGTCCCATGCAAAAAGCGGGAAAGCACTGCATCCTGACACGATTTTGCGATCTTTTTTTGTGAAAAGGATTCGAGAAAGAGAACCGGGGTCTCCGAAAGTTGATAACATTGTGCGGCGCAAAATGGGATAAGTTGAAATTGGTTAGATATTCCAACTGCTTACAATGAAAGCCACAGGAATGGTTTCGTTTAACTGAGGTGAGATCCACGGCTTCTTTGTACCATCCATACCGGTGCCGAGCAATAATAAAGGTTCCACCGGAAAAATCAGGAGCCGTTTTTTCACTGCAAGGCGGCATTGTAATGATTTTCGAGGGATTTTTTTCATGCTGAGTATATTGGATTGATCGGACATGGCTGATCATGAAAAAATCCTTAGGCAATTGATTATGCCCTCTCGCGCTTTAGTATATAGGATATGTCGGATGATACGTTGTTTTCTGCTGACGATATCAGAATGACCTATCAGAAACTTCACGATAATGTTCAAACCAGGAATCTGATACGATCCTACTCGTGCAACCGGCGGGATATCAGGGAAGTTGCCCTGGAAGGCCTGGATCTCTCAAAGACCGAAACCGTGCTGGATCTTGGTTGCGGAGACGGTTTTTTTATCCGGAAACTGAATGGCCTGCTGGCGGACAATGCTGATGTTGTAGGTATTGATATAATCGATGCCGGAAACACCCGGACATTCCTTGATATGGTGGACTCGATGGGATATCGGGGCACGTTTTATCAAACCTCGGCCGGTGCTATCAGGGATATCGAAGATGTGCACTTCGATTTGATAATCGCCAGTTATTCGCTGTATTTTTTTCCATATCTGATACGCGAAATAGCGCGAATTCTCAAGCCTGCCGGCGTATTTATCGCGCTTACCCACACCCGGTTTTCCCTGCAGGAAATTACACGATTCATCCCGCAGTGTCTGCAGATGATTGGCATCGAACCGCCACGAGAAATAAAGATCAATAAACTTTTCAACCGGTTTTCATTGGAAAACGGCCGAGACAAAATCGAACCGTATTTTTCCGGGGTGGAACGGATTATCTATTCAAACAACCTTGTTTTTCCGGAAGAACAGATCAATGACTGTCTTGAATATCTGCGATACAAACGATCCCTGCTTTTCAAGGAACTGCTGGAATCAGAGCCAGCGAAATATGACCGGATGCTGGCATTGTTTCATCAGAAAATCCTTGCACGGGCAATGAGTGACGGCAAATTGCAGCTGACAAAAAACGACGCGATCTTCAGGTGCTCGCAACCAAGACCTTAGCGCGGAAGGGAAATGTATGAAAAAGGCGAGGCTATACTGCAATCATTGTGGACAACCTGTCAACCGTATCGAGTACCAGGGTAAGCTGCGTGATTATTGTCAAAATTGTGCGACCATTTTTTACGAGAATCCCCTGCCGGTGGTGAGCACTATCGTTGTCAACGATGCCAGAGAAGTGCTTCTTGTCAAGCGCAAGCATGAGCCCTACAGCGGCATGTGGTGCCTGCCGATCGGATTCGCCGAGAGTGGTGAAAATATGGATGAGGCGGCATTGCGCGAACTGAAAGAGGAAACCGGAATCCAGGGCAGGATAATGCGGTTGATCGATGTCGACACAATCGACAATTACTTCTACGGAAGCCTGGCGATTGTCACCTACGAAGTAAAACGAGTCGGTGGGAAACTCAGACCGGGTGACGATGCCGTCGATGCGCTCTATTTTCCCATAAAGAAGCTTCCGCCGCTGGCATGGTCATCGAATGACAAGGCCATCCGGCTGTACCTTCAAACATACAAGGATACCTGGGCCATGGTCGATTCTTTCAAACAGTTATTTCCTGAAGATGAGAGCGGCTTGACAATCAATATCCGCGCAAAAGGCCAGCAGAAATTTTTATCGGATCTTTTGATAAAGATACTGGAGAAGGACAGCGAGGCTATCACAGGCCGATGGACTGAAAACGTGAAAAGAAGAGTCCCTGAGTTAAATTCATATTTGAAAATTCTTGCACCGTTGCATACAGGGATTTTGAATACAGCCCGGGCAGTGCTTAGAGGAGATGCTTCGCAAATAGAGTCGGCAGAATTTATTTCCATGGGCAGAAAACTCAAATCCTGTAGCGTGCCGTTGCCCGCCGTCCTGACGGCTCTGGCCTTGAGCCGAAGATCGATCTGGATTCACGTGGTCAGCAAGAAGATTCTGGCCTCTCCCCTGGAGATATATGCCACGCTCGAACTCAACAACCGCATTATCTTTCTCTATGACAGGATAAACACGTACCTTTGTTCAGGATACCTTGGCTGAATTGTAACAGTGATCCGGACCTGAAACCATTTTCCCGGTTTAAACACGACCTCAGTCGGCTCCCACCCAGGGGCTTGGGGGTCCGATCAGCACAAACGGACCGGGATTGATCGGGCCGCCGCCCAGCGCCATGTAGCCGGCACAGATATAGAGATCTTGATTGACCTGTCGGATTTCGTCGTGCATGGAATGTACGACACCGCTGTTGAAGGGGCTGTAGTCAAGATGAAAAGAATCATTGTTGTTCTTACCAATCGTGGTTGGCCCGACCCAGGTTTTCATTTTCCTGGTACGCAATGTTGACTCATTGCCGTTCGATTTTTTTTGAGTAAAGATGTTATAGCCATGTCCGCTATTTTCGCTCTGTGGCATGAAAGCCTTGCCTTGCCAGTGCGTTTTCAAGGTAAGGGCCCCGGTAGGAAAGATATGGTGAGTAAAATAAGCGGTTGCCGGGTAAAAAATATATGAAAATATTTACCTATATGCAGGATATCGATTCATAATGGCTTGGGATGGATATATGGTATATTCAATAAATTCAGTGGGTTTGTTTTTTGCTTCCACTGGTATGTTTTTTGCTGTTTATCTTGCTTTACTGTATAAGTGAAAAAGTTAGCGAGAGGTATACTTATGAGGAAGGTTATCTCCATTTTCTTTGCTCTGTTGGCAGTATCGGTTCTCGGGGGCTGTTTTTCCCCGGTTGAACTTGTAACGGATCTGCCCGGTGCCAAGGCAGATGCGCCCTACAAAACGCAGATCAAGGTGACAGGCGGTTCCGGTAATTACAACTTTGCCCTGGTAAGCGGCTTTCTCCCGTCAGGGCTGATCCTCGATCAGAACGGGATCATTTCCGGCACGCTCACCGCGGAAGCCGGGTTGTATTCATTCACCGTCAGGGCCGAGGATGCCATTTTTGGCGAGAATGAATATTTTGCAACAACCGATGAGGAGGAAATGACCATCCATGTGGATGATACGCCCTATAAATGGACGATTCTGATTCACTTTGCGGTTGATAACAATATCACCTATGAATTTGAAGACCTGCTTGGTCTGGTGAGCTATTACCTGGAAACCTTGGAGGCCGTTGAAGCAGCCGACCTGGATAACAGCCTCCAGATCCTGGTTCTGATGGACTCCTACAATCCCGATACGGTCTATGCCGATGGATACTACCGGATAACCGGAGGTGATTTTCAGGACGACCTGGTAATTGATCTGGCTGAGATAAATTCCGGGGATCTTGGTCAAATAAAAGATTTTCTCGACTGGGCTTTCGCTCAGTATCCGTCGGAGCACTACCTTTATTCGGTATTCAATCACGGGTCCGGATTCAACGATGCTGACACAAGCGGAGCCGGATATGCAGTCAAGGGCATTGCCTTCGACGACAGCCATGACGACTGCCTGACCCACCATGAACTCGGGCTGGCCAATGCGTACCTTGCCGGCTTGATCGGGCATAATGTCGATTTGTTCTATGCCTTTGCCTGCCTGATGGGCGGGGTGGAGTTGGCCTACGAACTGAAAGATTGCAGCGATTATCTGCTGCTTTCCGAAGAGGCGTTTCCGGCGGATCTGTGGTCGTATGAGGCACTTGAAACCATTGTGGATGATCCCGGGGTTGGGGCCGAAGAACTAGGCCGGGCATTTTGCGATTCCGCCTATGACTACTTCGAGAGGATTATCCTTTCCAGAGAATTTACCCTGGCCCTGATCGATGTTGCCAATATGGATGCAGTGTATCAGGCGATAGATGAGTATGCCCTGGCGGCCCTGGCTGATATTAACGACGAAGCGAGTATTGCCGCATATTACAATCAGGCTGCAGATGAAAGCTTTACCATGTGCGCCAATATTGAGGATATTGAAGATTACTACTATGTTGACCTGGGGGATTACCTGGATCATATCAAGGCATCACCCGGTATCGGCCCTGCGGTGAAGATCAAGGCGGATATCGTTAAGGCAGCCCTCGCTCAAAGTGTTGTTTATCTAAGCCAGTATGGATATTCCACGGCAAGCGGGCTGAGTATATTCCATAATATCTGGAATTCGGAGTTTCAGTATCCGCCTACGATATACAAGCAGATTCTGGATTTTGGATCAAACAGCTGGTCCGATTACATGCAGCTTATGGATTCGCTCCAGCCATAGCCGGACACCGGGTTTGTTTGCTATTAAAATCCGGCAGAGGTATCGCTTTAGCTGCCCTACTTGAACACCTCTGCGTATAGCAGGGCCTGGTTGCGGTTTTCCAAGTTCAGGGCCTGTTCCAGGCCGCCGATATCCAGGTTGATGTTGATGGCTTCTTTTGTCAACCGCAGACCGGCATGATTTTTACTGTTCATGGTGCGCGCAAGCTCCAGAGCGGTATCCAACAGCAGTTGCTTTTCCACCATGCGGCTTGCAAAACCCAGGCTCATGGCTTCGTCGGCCGACATGAAGTTGCCGGTCAGCATGAATTCATAGGCCCGGCCGGCCCCGATCATGCGCGGCAGAAAGTAGCTGCAGGCCATGTCTGCTCCCCCCAGGCCGATATTGATGTAGGCCGCTGAGAAGCGGGCATCCGGGCTGATGATGCGTACATCCGAGGACAGGGCAAAACTGAATCCGATTCCGGCGGCAGCGCCGTGTACGACACAGATGATGATCTGCGGCACCTGTCTCATTTTCAGCATCAATTTTCCCATGCGAGATTGGGAGTGGTAAAACTGATACGAGTTCATCTGCTGCTGAATCTGCATGCCTTCTTGCATGTCGAGGCCGGCGCAAAATCCCTTTTCACCCTTTCCCCTGAGGATGACCACGTGAGTATTCACGTCGTTTTCCATTTCGGCCCAGAAGATCTCCAGATCTTTCATCATCTGCTGGTTGACCGCATTGTACTTATCTTCACGATTAAGCGTAAGAACCCCTATGCCTGCTTCGGATACATTGTATTCAATAGTCTCAAACGACATGCCGCGACCTCCTTTGTGAAATTTATTTCAACCAAAACAGTGACGCCCTTTCAAGGACGGATACTACTTTAATACCCCGATAGTATAAAATATTTTCCGATATGTGGATAGACTCTAATTCAAACTATAGCGCCGCTATAGTATCAGCGCTGCATTACCTCCATAAACTTCTCCAGCTTGCCCTTTTCGCCGAGGATCTTTACGGCCATCTCCTTTGTCGTGGCGGGGATATCGGGTTTTTCATCCCTGGCAACAAGCTCGATAGCCTGAGTGGGGCAAGTGCTGACGCACAGGCCGCAGCCAATGCATTTTTCCGGGATGACAGCGGCGCAATCATCTTCGATTTCGATGGCCTGCATGGGACAGCGCTCGTCGGCACAGATCCCGCAACCCGTACAATCATTTGGCCTGATTACGGCGATATACGAACTGGTCACAAAGGCATGCGGGTGATTGAGTTGGGTCTTCCCTCTCAAAACCGTGCAGCAGCACGGGCAACAGTTGCAGATCAAATTTGCCTTATCCACACTGTTGTTGGTGGTATGCACCAGGCCGGCTTCTTCAGATAGCCGTAAAATTTCAAGAGCTTCCTGCCGGGAGATCTTGCGGGCGCGGTCTCTGGACACCAGAAACCTGGCCGGTGTGCCGAATACCAGGCAGACTTCCCTCGGTTTGTCGCAGGCCCCGACGCTGACCCTGCAGGCACATTTTGTTACGGCAATGTAATCCTGCTGCTCGACAAGTTTGGATGCCTCTTCATAGGTATGAACCGTGGTTTGGCCTTTGATGGTGCTTTCAACCGGCACCACGCGCATCAGGGGGGTCGGGTTGCCGGCGAATGCTTCCCCAAGGGCATCGGCATGATATTGCTCCCAAAGTTTCCCAAGTTTTTCATGCATGGGTGTACCGCCGCCCTGCATGAATGGAAACTCGAACAGTCCGGGAATGGTAGGGACTAGACCATAGAATTTTGCGCCGTCTTTTTCGTGCGAGAAAATGATCACCTTATCGGCCATGGCCTCGAGTTTTTGCATGGCTTCTTCGAGTGTTAGACCGGCCAGGCGCGCAAGTTCATCTGCCGGCTTGGGCGAAAAATTCATATGGATGGCGATGTCCGTTTCATCAGGGGTAAAGAGAAGCTTAAGGATTTTATCGAAGGCCTTTGATTCAGGCGCTCCTGATGGATGCGAATCCAGGATCCGCTGTAATTGTTCATATTTTTCCATATTATCTCCTGGGTGTTATATAATCCGGAGCCAGTCTAAATTACGCCCTTTTCTTCAAGTGCGTTGATCAGATAGGTTCTGCTGTCTACGATTTCAACGATTTCACCAGCGGGCCTGCGCACGAGTATAATGGCTTCAGCAGGGCAGGTTGGCACGCACACCCCACAACCCACGCACATATCAGCATCTACTACTGCCACGTCGTCAACTTCGATGGCATCCACCGGGCAGCGCTCGGCGCAGGTTTCGCAGGCGCTGCACAACTCGGAATCGACAGTGCTGACATAGTTTGATCTGGCAAGGGCCCTCTCCTGGTCGAATTCCTTGAGGGCCCGGAAAAACACACAGCAGCAGCCGCAGCAGTTGCAGATCGTGTTTACCTTGCCCTGGTGGTTGTACGTAAAATGAACCAGGCCCTCTTCATTGCACTTTTTAAGGATATCCAGTGTTTCCTCACGTGTGAGCTCGCGGCCCATGCCGTTTTCCACCATGTATCGGCCCATGCTGTCGAAATGAAAGCAGACCTCTAATGAATGGTTGCAACCTTCACCCGTTGCCCTGGCAAATTGCCTGCAGGGGCAGTGCGCCACAGCAAAGTAGGTGTTTTGCCCCAGAAGCTCGACCAGGTCTTCATAGGGGGTAATCTCTGAAACATTAGATATCGTTGTATCAAGCGGGATAACGCGCATGACAGACTGCTTGCGGTCGCCGAGTTCATATGCAAAGGCTTTCTCAAAATACTTTCCCCACAGAGGTGCCAGTTTGCGAGTTTTCTCATCGGGCCTGCCGCTCCAGAAGGGTGTTTCCGCAAAACCTTCCACTGAGGGTAGAATACGGTAAAACAATGTGTCACCATGCTTTACACGGTATAATGTGCCTTTGTCTACCATGTCATCGAGCTTGGCCTGTAGAGTATCCGGGTCCTCATCCAGTTCTGCGGCCAGTTCATCCAGTGATTTGTTCTGCATCGGCAGCTCAAGGGCCAGTTCGGCTTCTTGCGGGCTGAACAGCGCTTCGAGGATCTCATAGGCTTCTTCGCTTTCGGGCAGGCCGATCGGAAATTTATCCAGCTTTTCTCTGAGTTTCTTGTAAATTTCTTGCATAACCATACCTCCTAAATTTCCCTGCAAGGTTTTAATGCGGGGAATTAGTTATTCAAGGGTGTTTTCCAACACCTCAAGTCCGCGTTCAAAAGCCGCCAGGTCTTCAGAGGCAATAACAGCCTTTATGCGCTCATTGAATTGTTGCGCCAGGGGAACGAGCGTGCGGGCGAGTTCAAGCCCATTATCGGTCAGGCAGATGCGCAGGCTGCGGCGGTCCGCGGGATCATCGTTTCTCTCAAGCAGGCCTTCCTTGGCAAGGCGGTCGACAAAGCCGGTTATGGCCGGGCTGTCCAGCTGCAGCCTGCCGGCGATTTCTTTGACATTGCTGCTGGCGTTGGCCAGCAGGTCGAGGAGAATGAATGACTGCCCGACCGTGATGCCGAAGCGGGCGAATTCTTTGTTATAGTGGCGGTAAATCCTGCGCGATAACGCTCCGATGCGAAAACAGATAAATTCATCAAACGTGACCATTCACGGCCGCCTTTATTCATATATTAATAATTAATACGTTAACTATTTTCCAGGTAATTTGCAATAATAAATGGGCCATTTGTGATTACCCACTAAAAAATTCGAAATATAGAAATATAGGGGACGTCCGCAATACTGTTCGGAATAGAATTTGCTTAGCAACTGGAATAACTTTTCACTGGACTCGCAAAAGTAT